>OBZH01000084.1_pt1 | contig 116599 bp, 112 predicted proteins | sample 1476881 | NCBI WGS metagenome assembly OBZH01 (sample SAMEA2580230, study PRJEB22360) | human gut metagenome | biome: human gut; feature: human-associated habitat; material: faeces | place: Denmark | collected 2008/2010 | reverse complement strand
CGTACTTGGATACGAATTTAGAATCAGTGATCGACAATAAAATGATTTATCTAAACAAAAAGTCCTCAGGAGCGGTTTTCTCCTGAGGTTTTCTTATTTGCTTTGGGTTCAAAAAAGAAAGGCTACTCTGTAAAACGACAAATAGGATAAAAAAACAACTAGAAACTGGCATTTTAGATAGGAACAGTTGAATTACTAAGGTTTATGTCAGTGATTTCCAGCTACTGATAGTTAAAAATAGAATTTTATTATTGGATTTTATTTGAAATATGTGTATTGGTCTTCAATCATTTTTACACAACATTGCCTTTAAATGATTGTTTTTAACAAAATAAACCGAAATAGTTACTGATAATCACAAATGATGACGCTTTGTTAACGTTTCTATAGATTATGATACCTTTCGTAAGGAAAAAAGAACGAAACCGAATAGCTTGAGCGTGCTGTCATTTGATGGCTTTTTTCGTTAGCGAGGTTATTTATTTCGTTCAATTTATAGAAAGAAGACAAATATTAATGAAGAAATCAACCAAGCAAAAAGGATTGTTATTTGTCTTTTCCACCTTTTTTGTGTTAACAGGCTCCTTTGTTACACAAGCGCTGGTGAGCCTCCCTGTTTCCGCGGAAACGATTGTTACTCCAACAAAAACAGAAGAACGGATCGAAACTAAAGAAATCAATCGGGTGATTCATTATACCTACGAAAGCGCCAAGAAAGCCACGTCAGACAAAACGGAAACAGTCACTTTCACACGTATCGTAACGGAAAACCTAATGACCGGTGAAGCTGTTTATGGAGAATGGGTGGCCGCAGACCAGGATACCACCTTTGAGAAGGTGAAGAGTCCGAAATTCAATGGGTATACAGCAGATAAAAAGGTAATCGATGAAGTGACTAATCTCGAAGTTGACGATGAAGACGTAGAAGAAACAGTAACATATAAGAAAATCGCTTCAGTAACTTCAACTGCGGAGTCGAGGGAATCAAGCACACTATCGTCAGTAGAATCAAGTGATTCAACCACTACTTCATCGAAGACTCTTCCAAGTAACGGTGAAAAGAGCCAGCACTACGTTACATGGTTCGGTGGTATTGCGATATCCGTGATGATGATCCTTGGCGTTTTAGTTAATCGTTTGAAACGCAAAATAAATTAAGTGCTAATAATATTGTTGTTTATAGGAAGTTTCGAAGGACAGTGAACTTATTTCAGATAGAACAACTGGAGGAATTTTATATGAGAATATTGGTGTTAACCAAGAACATCCATCATGAATTAGTATTACAACGAGAGTTGCAGATTTTGAATCACGAAGTTTTCGTGACACGAAATGAACGGAGCATTTGTTTAGTAAATGAATGTGAGCTTGTATTTGATTGTTTATTTTTGAGTGAAACGTTATCAGAGAAAGAATTTTTATCAATAACCAAGAAAGCTTTTTCCTTATTTAACGGGCAAATAATTCGTGTGATTCCTGAAAACGGAGAATACCCTTCACACTCAAAAGAAGCTTCAAACGTATTATACGTTAGTCGGTCATTTGTCGATTTGCGAGATCTTTTAGCCACGCTCATTACTAAAAATGATGAATACAAAGAACAGGCAACATTAGAACAATTTATTCGAAAGTTGAGCAAGAATGAACAGTTATTTTTTGAACAACTACAGGAGGAGCGACCGATCACTCGCCAACAATTATGTCAGATCATTTGGCAAGGGGACGAATCAAAATCGAGAAAATCTCAGCTCTCGTACATAGCGAAGAAGGTCAATAAGAAACTCGCGGCATACAACTATACAGACAAAAGAATCAAGACCTACTGGGGGAAAGGGTATATCCTTCAGTAGTTTGGAGTGTTGAATTTTCGATGGTGATAAACGGGGCTATCTATCGTCATTTTGTTGCTATATGTAGCTTTTTATATACGAAAGCATTATAATATAGATAGTTAATAATAAGAGGAGGGAGCAAAATGGCAACCATTCGCATTGATGATGAGTTGAAAAAAGAAGCCGACGAAATGTTCGACGAGGTGGGAATGAATACTTCAGTTGCGGTGAAAATTTTTTTGACACGATTTGTTAAAACTGGGAAATTTCCATTTGAAATAGAAACAATCGATCACCAGCCCAACGAGGAAACATTAAAAGCCTTCAAAGAGACCGATGAAATGATTAATCAAGGAAATTTAGGGAATAACGAAGAATTGCAGGCCTACTTTGATAGAATGAAAAAGGAAGCCGATTTGGATGCTTAATTATCAGACAACAAAACGTTTCGATAAAGATGTGAAAAAAATTGATTAAACAAGGGCGATAGATAGAAAAATTGCAACAGGCGATGGAGTTACTGATAAATGAAGCGGAGCTGGGTCAAGAGTACAAGCTTCATCCATTAGAACCCAAGAATCAGATTCCAAAGCGATGGGATATACATATTGGTGGACGGAATAGTGATTGGATTGTTATTTTTTATTATGTGTTCGCAAAGAAGACAATTATTTTTGAACGCACAGGCAGTCATTCTGACCTTTTCAGATAATTGGATACTTTGTACTAAAGAGTCTTTCGAGGCTCTTTTCTTTTTTGCAACAGCAGGGAACTTGGATTATCTGTGATTCTCATCTATACTTTTATTAGGCATTCTTTTTTTGAGTAACGAATATCATGCCTATAATCGAAAGCGTGTACATGTCGAGAGGAAGGGGAAGAATTTATGAAGAAACCAATCCATGTTTTTTCGGAAATCGGTCCATTGAAACAAGTGCTTCTGCATCGGCCTGGACAGGAGCTAGATAACTTGATGCCCGATTATTTGGAGCAGTTGTTGTTTGACGACATCCCATTTCTTGATCAGGCGAGAAGGGAGCATGATCTATTTGCGGATACCCTTCGATCAAAAGGTGTTGATGTGCTCTACTTAGAAGATTTAGCTGCGGAGTCCTTAACATGTGATGGGATTAAGCAGGAATTTTTACAGGAATACTTAGATGAAGCCTTCATCACTGACGGTGATATCCGCAAAGAAATTACGGACTATTTTTCAGCTATTAAGGATAACCGCATGTTTATTGATCATACGATGGCAGGGTTGAAAAGAAATCAGCTGTTTGACAGGACGGATGAGGCGTCACCTTTTTATATTGATCCAATGCCGAATTTGTATTTTACTCGTGATCCCTTCTCAACGATTGGAAGCAGTATCGCACTGAACAAAATGTATGCCGAAACCCGTCGCAGAGAGACGTTTTATGCCAAGTATATCTTCAACCATCATCCCATGTTTGCGCAGAATCCTGTGAATCTGCTGTACGACCGTGAAGACAGTACGAGACTTGAAGGCGGCGATGTATTGGTGCTTTCAAGCAAAGTATTGGCTGTCGGAATCTCCCAAAGAACTGATATGGAATCCATCAAAAAATTAGCCGCCCGCATTTTTGAATCAGAGCCAAGCTTTGAGCAGGTATTGGCCTTCAATATTGGCGAAGAACGAAAATTCATGCACCTAGATACCGTCTTTACGATGGTGGATCAGGATAAATTTACGATCCATCCTGAGATCGAAGGAGATTTGGCGGTCTATTCACTAATCAAAGCCAATCAAAAAGTAAAAATTATTGAAGAAAAGGATACGTTAGAAAATATTCTGTGCCGCTATCTCGATTTGCCGGCTGTAGAGCTGATTCGTTGCGGCGGAAATGATATCACCGCAGCTGCTCGCGAGCAATGGAACGATGGCGCGAGCACCCTAGCGATCGCACCCGGCGAAGTGATCGTCTACGACCGGAACACGATCACGAATAAGAAATTAAAAGAAGCCGGCGTCAAAATAAACACCATCCCAGGAAGTGAACTCGTTCGCGGACGCGGCGGTCCACGTTGTATGAGTATGCCGTTTGTTAGGGGATAGATGCCGTTTTGGTGGGTTCATTATATGGGAAAAGGAAATTGGTTGTTAAAAAAACTACATGGCATCGAATTGGACAATTTTTGATATGAGTGATTTTTGTTTCCGAATTTATATAACGTGACTCTCGCAAGACATATGAGAAAAAATCATAGTAACAAACTCGTTGTACTAATAACAACAGCTCCTTACTATGATTAAAATATATATTCAATAATTTGATCTATTTTAGCCATATCTTGCAAAGGTAAGGATTCAATTTTTTTGAGCTTTCTCTCTTTGAAATCAAGTGATTTTAATTGAGAAATAAGTATTTGTCCCGTAGTGTCTAAATCGTTTGGTAAAGAATAACGTGTTGGTAAGTTTCTTATTGTAGAAGTAATCGGGCAAATCACTGCAAACAGCGTTTTACGGTTAAACTCGTATCTAGATACGACCAACCCAGGACGTCTCTTTTGAATCTCTTTTCCTGCGGAAGGATCAAAATCAATCCACACAATATCTCCTTTTTTAGGAACATAGATTTTTTCTTCAGTCATTATAAAATCTCTCTTCCTTCAGGAGATAAATCTGTCCATTCGTCTTTTTCATAATACTCCGCTTCTTCTCCACCACTGAAGGGATCTTCGATTTTGGGAACTAATGTGATTGTCCCATCATCAGAATAGACAACAATATACTCTTTGTTTTCTTTAGGTTTCTTCCCGTTATCCGAAGGTAAGGTTATCACTACAGAGCTTCCTTGTAATCTAGATTTTGCAATAAGCATAGTACCACTCCTTTATATCAATTTTACCATGCAACACTCAATCACGCAATGGGTGCAAATTTCATTTTAGTGTCTAGAGAAAATGCTAATTTTATATAGAAAGAAAAACCAATACGAGACAGATGTTTAGTAAAAATCATTATGATGTCTTTTTGGAAGAGGAGAACAGGTCATGGCTATTTTAGAGAACTTACTTGGCATAGACAATCAAACAGAGCTTGCCAAAGCCAAAGAAAAAGTAAGTAAAACCAGAGCAAAAGAACTCGTAGAAAAGAATGTCATTGATTCGTTTGATGTAGGCACCTTTAAAGGACTGGCTCAAATTCATCATTATCTGTTTCAAGATATTTATCCTTTCGCGGGAAAAACCCGAGAGGTTGATTTAGCAAAAGGTCAGTTTAGATTTGCGCCAGTGCTGTATCTTGAACCCGCACTGAAAGAAATAGAGAAGCTCGAACAGACGAATTACGAGCAAATTATTGAAAAATATGTAGAGATGAACATTGCTCACCCCTTTAGAGAAGGCAACGGTCGTGCCACTAGAATTTGGTTAGACCAGATACTGAAGAAAGAAATAGAAAAGATGGTAGACTGGAACGAGGTAGACAAGGATCAATACCTTTCAGCAATGATCATGAGTCCGGTGAATGATCTTCCTATTAAAGAGCTATTGAGACCTGCCTTGACCGACAAGATTGCTGATCATGAAACCTATTTTAAAGGGATTGATGCTAGTTATTATTATGAAGGATATACAGAGTTTAAGACAGAGGATTTGTAGTTGTAACTGATGTGATATATACGCCCAATCATCTATATCGATGATTAGGCGTTTTTTTGTGTTCAAAATATGTTTGGTACATTAGAAATTTATCGCATTATGAGAGAGAAAACACCAAATTATCGAAGAGAAGATAACCGATGGATAGTTAAATCAGCTTCAACTACTACCAAAAAAACTACATTAAGACCATTCATCTACTAATTGGCACAAAAGTGCATTTCTATTTCAAAATAAAAATGTTTAAGAAAAGCACAAAAGTGCAATTTAGAATCTATTTCACAAGCGTCGTTGACGAAATCGCTTTCAGGTGATAACTTTTTACTTACGAAAGGACAGTAAATACTTTCGAAAGAAAAAGGAGGAGTGACGTATGAAAAGAAAGCTAAAGAGTAAAAAGGTTTTTGCTACTATTACTGACCTGTTTATTTTCTCCGTATTTGCAAGGGTTGTTCTTTATGGATGCCATCAAATCGGACTGGGGATGCAGCTTTCATTACTTGTTGGTCTATTAGTTGGAGGGATAATCAATTATGTATTAATTCCTTTATTTTTCAATAGACAGACCATCGGAATGAAGGTTAATCATCTTGCTTATGTATTTGTGAATAGTAGCACTAAATGTGATGGTATCGTCTTGTTGCTGAGGTTTTTATTGCAATTATTGTTGAACGTTGTTTTTCTTGGAATTCCCTTAGCAGTAAATCTGTTTCTGCTTGTTTGGAGAAAGGATGCTTTTACGCTAGTGGATCAGTTGTTTTCACGTGTCATGGTGAATCAGGAGTTACGTTAGAGAATGGAAAGGGATGAGTGATTTATGAAAAAATTATTTGGGATTCTACAAAAGGTCGGTAAGTCGTTAATGCTGCCTGTTGCTACTTTGCCGGCTGCTGGGATTTTACTCGCGTTTGGAAATTTGTTCCATCAGGAAACGGTTTTGAACCAATTTCCAGTGTTGCAGGCCGGCTGGTTTCAGATTGTGGCAGATGTAATGGAGCAATCTGGTTCGATTATTTTCGGCAATCTGCCGTTGCTATTTGCAATTGCGGTCTCCATTGGATTAGCTAAAAATGATGGAAGTGCGGCCCTTGCTGGGGTTGTTGGTTACTTGATGATGAACATGGCGATGGGGGCTATTTTAGGAATTACACCAGAAATGGTGGCTGAAAATGGTCAGAAATACGCCACTGTATTAGGGATTCCTACGTTGCAAACGGGTGTCTTTGGCGGGATCATCGCCGGGGTGATTGCATCCAATTGTTTTAATAAGTTCTATAAGATCGAATTACCGCCTTATCTAGGCTTCTTTTCTGGAAAACGATTTGTCCCAATGGTAACGGCGGTATTCTCACTGCTGATTGCGGGAGTTTTATGCTTCATTTGGCCGCCGATTCAGGATGGCTTGAATGGTTTTTCTTCGACCGTTATTGAAACGAATCAAACGTTGGCTGTCTTTATTTTTGGAGTAATCGAGCGGGCATTGATTCCCTTTGGTCTTCATCACGTATTTTACGCGCCCTTCTGGTTCCAATTTGGTTCTTATACGTCGACTTCAGGAGCTATTATCCACGGCGATCAGCAAATTTTCTTCCAACAAATGCGTGACGGGGTTGCGCTAACCGCGGGAGCCTTCATGACAGGGAAATTCCCATTCATGATGTTTGGCTTGCCAGCTGCTGCCTATGCCATGTATAAGGAAGCAAAACCAGAAAGAAAAGTGTTAGCCAGTGGGATTTTACTATCAGGAGCCTTAACCGCCTTCTTAACAGGGATTACGGAACCATTAGAGTTTTCTTTCCTATTCATCGCGCCTGCTTTGTACGGTATTCATTGTTTATTAGCCGGAGTTTAATTTGCGGTGATGAATATTTTAGGGGTAAAAATCGGGATGACCTTATCTGGCGGGTTAATTGATTTCATTCTTTTTGGTGTTTTAGTCAATCGTACCTCTTGGTGGTTGGTGATTCCGGTTGGTTTAGTCTTTGCGGTTATTTATTACTTTGTCTTCAGATTTGTGATCGTCAAGCTGAATTTGCCAACCCCTGGTCGTGAGGAAAATGTTGACGACGAAGAGGCCGCGGCTGTTTCATCTGGCGGCAATCTTGTGGTTAGCTGGAAAATCATTGATGCATTAGGCGGCAAAGCCAATCTTAAATCGGTGGAAGCCTGTATCACACGGTTAAGAACCGTATTGGTGGATAACTCGATTGTGGATGAAGAGATGTTGAAAAAATTAGGCGCAGTGGGTGTCGTGCACGTTGGCGATGGCTTCCAAGCGATTTTCGGCGCAAAATCAGATATTTATGCGACAACTATCAATGAAATCATCGATTCAAATATGGAACGTCCTGCTGAAATTGATTTGGAGAAAACGATCACAGTGGAAGCTCCGTTAGAAATCAAGCTGGATGACGCCTGTGCGAATATTAAAGAAAAAGTTGTTTCACCAGTAGCCGGAAAAATCGTTCCCATGAGTGAAGTACCAGATCCAGTCTTTTCACAAAAAATGATGGGTGATGGATTTGCCGTTATTCCAGAAGATAATGTGATTGTATCACCGATTGATGGAACGGTTATCAATGTCTTCCCAACGGAACACGCGGTAGGCTTAGTAACGGATTGCGGCATTGAATTGATCGTGCATGTTGGTCTGGATACGGTCGCGCTTAAAGGCGAAGGCTTCCAAGTGATGGTCAATGAAGGAGACCAAATTCATAAAGGCCAACGCTTGTTCATTGTTGACTTTGACTATTTGAAAGAGCAAGGGAAAAATACCATGACGATTGTTGCCTTTACCAATCTAGCGAATAAAGAGATCAAAATTGTTTCCGGAGATTCGGTTTCTTCCAGTCAAGCGGCGATTGTTGATTTAGCGTAAAGCAAGGAGTGACTTTAAAATGTACATGGTATTTGATATTGGTGGAACATTTGTAAAATATGCAATTTTAGATAGGTCTGGAAATATCTTCATTCAAGGAAAATTTCCAACGCCGCAGCAGTCATTGGATGAATTATTACTTGAAATGTTTTCAACGATTGAGCGTTATGAAGAATACGAGGTCAAAGGCATTTCCATTTGCTGCCCGGGGGTAGTCGACTCTTATCAAGGAGTCGTCTACTACGGCGGCTGTTTAACCTATTTACATGAAGTAAATCTCAAACAGAAATTCATTGAAAAATTTAAGCTTCCTGTTTCGATCGAAAACGACGGCAAAGCGGCGGCACTTGCTGAATTATGGCGCGGGGGAGTCAATCAGTCCAAACATGCCGTGATTCTGGTTTTAGGCAGTGCAATCGGCGGCGGCATCGTGATCGATGGTAAGCTCCATCGTGGACAGCATTTTTCCGCTGGTGAGGTGAGCTATATGGTAGGGGACCCGACAGACCAGCCAGGGATTTTTAAAATGTGCGGTTTTGATGCCTGTGCGCCTAAAATGATCAATGATATTGCTGAGGCAAATGGTTTGTCTCCTGATACCGATGGCCGCATCGTCTTTGAATATATCAAAAAGGAAAACGCAGCATCGTGGTCAATCTTTACGGAATACTGCCATAAAATTGCTAAAATGATCGTCAGTCTACAATACATTCTCGATCCTGAACGTTTCATTATCTGCGGCGGGATCAGTACTCAGTCACTTGTGTGTGAACAGATCATGAAGGAAGTAGAGCAGATTTATAAGAAAAATCCGATGTACTTACTGATGCCTGTTATTGAAAATTCGACGCTAAATAATGACGCCAATCTTTATGGCGCGCTGTATCACTTCTTCGAGGAATATATCGAGAAAGCCGATGAGTACGCGGAGCATAATGCGATCTTGTGTCCAAATTGCAGTACGGAGTTGATCCAGTCAGAGCAGAAGGCTGTGTAAGGTAGCGAAGGAGAGAAAGATGGAGACAGTTGAAAAGAAAAAGAATCATTTTTTAGAATCGATTTTATCAGGAGTCAACTATATGCTGCCGTGCGTAGTAGCTGGCGGGATTATGTTAGGTGTTAGTTTTTTATTAGATGATATTTCCATCAATCCTGATACTTATGGAACCAACTTGCCTTTAGCGGCATTCTTCAATAATAACGGGAATGTCATGTTCAGCTTCATGTTACCGGTCTTTTGTGCCGGGATTGCCTTTTATATTGCTGGAGTCGCGGGGATTCCTGCGGCACTAATGGCCGGGGCAATCTGTCGTGATGGCGATTCAAGTTTCTTGGGGGCGCTGTTATTAGGTTTCGTTGTTGGCTTGTTTGTTCTATTGCTTAAAAAGCTATTGGCGAAGCTGCCAGAGACGTTTACAATTTTGAAAGACTTACTGCTCATCCCGCTTATTTCGGTGATTGTTACAGCAATAATCGCACAATTTTTGGTGGAGCCGATTATTGGCACGTTGAACCTGTTAATGAATTCAGGGCTACAGTCTATGAATGGGTCAAGTCAGATTATTTTAGGCGCTGTTTTAGGTTTAATGCAGTCTGCGGATATGGGTGGTCCGATCAATAAAACGGCGTATCTGTTTGCTACGGCTGCCTTGGCAAATGGACAATATGTTTTGATGTCTGCGGTATTAGCTGGTGCCTTGATTCCGCCGTATGTCACAGGAATTTCTTCCTTATTGTTTAGAAAAAAATTTACGGAGAAAGAACGGGGACAAGGAATCACCAACTTGATTATGGGACTAGCCGGCATCTCAGAAGGCGGCATTCCTTTCCTATTGAAAGATCCGCTTAGAGTTGGCGCTGCGTGTATGATTGGCTCAGCAATTGCTGGCGGTGGCTCTGTTTTACTCGGGTATTCAGTCATGGCGCCGTTTGGCGGATTCTTCATTTTACCGCTGAATGCGAATCCTTTTGGGTTTGTCCTTTCGGTTGTATTAGGGGTAGCTGTGGGTGTCGTTATTCTTGGCGTAACCAAAAAAGAAGCGGCAGAAGCCGAAGTTGAAATAGCAAATTAACAAAAATGCATGTGATCAAAAAATGGCGGGCTGCCCGTCAATAGGACAATGAAATATTTTTTTTTGAACTACTCTTCCATCTTTGGAGAGTAGTTTTTTTCAAGTAGTAGCTACCGCTTTGTGTCGTTTCAGCTTCCGCGAGGATTATATCTCCTAATCCAGTTGATTCTTCATTTTCCCCATAATAAACACCCCTAACTAGGACGTAATTATTTCCTTGTCCTCGTTAGGGGTTAATTTATCAGATTAAGATGATTTGGCTTCAGTCAATGTAATTTCACGATAGAAAAACTATTGTATTACATTTAGATGGTACAAAACAAAAGGTGATTTATGAAATTTGTATAATCTCTTAGAGTCATAGAAGACTGAGGGATTTTAATCAACGAGGCACAATCAGCTTGTGTTTCATTGATTAAAGTTAATATGTTCTGATTTCTGGAGGTGTGTAATTTTTTATAAATTGATCGATTTCCTTTAATGAAACAGAAAATAGCGTCTTGGCTCTGTCTGCTTCAGTAAGAAATTCGTTTTCCACCATATTATCAAATAGATTCTTCAATGGATTATAAAATCCACTTTCATTGAACATAATACATGGATTTGGATTTTGACCAATCCTTGACCACGAAATCATTTCTGTAATTTCTTCCAATGTTCCTGGCCCGCCTGGTAAAGCTATGCAGGCATCTCCTAGAGTGAACATTTTTTGCTTTCTTTCAGCCATATTTGCAACGGTATACATTTTGGTCAACTTAGGGTGAGCCAATTCTCTTTCCATTAAAAATGTGGGCATTACACCGATCGCAGTCCCATTTTTATCAAGCACCGCATCAGCAACAACTCCCATCAATCCAGCTTTTCCACCACCATATACTAACGAATGACCTTGATCAGCGATCCATCCCCCTAAGTTCTCAGCGGTTTTCTGAAAGATTGGGTCTTTCCCCGTATTAGCTCCACAATAAACGATGATATTCAAATATTTCCCCTCTTTCTTTCATAGTTAGTTTAGTGTACCATAGAAAAAAGAACTTATGTTCCTAAAAAAGGAGGTTATAGATTGGAATTAAGAAAGTATCAAACATGGATCAGTGAATTTTATAAAAAAAGAAATTGGTATCAATATAATCCATTTATTCGCTCTAATTTTTTATCCGAAGAAGTCGGGGAAGTCTGCCGCGCAATTCGAGCTATTGAAATCGGCCGTGATCGTCCCGATGAACAACAAGCTGACTATCAAGAATCTCTTGAAAATTTGACAGAGGAGCTGGGAGACGTTCTTGATAACTTATTAATTATCGCGGATAAATACAACATTTCTTTTGATGAAATCATGACTACCCATAAGAAAAAATTAGAACAGCGATATAATCATAAGTAAAGGCATTTTTCGTCATAATGCTCGCACGCCTTTTTTAGTGAACCGAACAGGAAATCTGATGGTCCTCAAAGATCGCTTTAAAGTAATCCAAATCTTCGGTATGAAGCTGAGGGATATCGTGCATCGTGTACTCTCTCTCAAGGTATTCGTATTTTTTTTCTCCAAACTGATGAAAAGGCAGCAGCTCGACCGTAGTGATCCCCATCTGATTAAAGAGCTGAGCAAAGGCTTCGGCATTTTCCTCTCCGTCATTATAGTTCGGGATGACCGGAATTCTTACTACTAAATTGGGATGCTCGTTGAGGGCGTAGGTTAAATTATTTAAGATAGGCTTCAACGACACACCCGTTCCTCTTTTATGTTCGTCTTCATCGTGGTGCTTCACATCAAAGTAGAGAATGTCGACTTGCTCGATATATTTTTTAAAGACTTCAGCTCGAGCGAATCCCGTCGTCTCACTAGCGGTATGAACGCCTTTCTCCTTTAATTGTCTAAGTAATTCGGTAGCGAACTCTGCCTGATAAAGGACTTCGCCGCCAGATAAGGTGACGCCGCCGCCGGATTCTTCATAGAATGGTTCGTCCTTCATCACTTCCTCAATGATTTCGTCTAAGGTTTTGTATTCACCTACAGTAGTGACAGCCTTTTTTTGGTTATCCCACATATTTTCTGGTTTACCGTCCTGAGACTCCGGATTTGAACACCAGTAGCATTTCAATGGGCAGCCTTTGAAAAATACGACGGTTCGGATACCAGGACCGTCATGAATACTAAATTTTTGGATATTAAAGATACAGGCTTTGTCTTTCATGGTAAGACTCCTTTCCTAACTCACTTGTATTTTAACAAATAATATTGTATTCGTAAATATAATATATTACGTACGAAACTAAATGATTTTAAAATATTGTTGCGTGATAGGAAATATGGTAATCTAAGAGGGATAAAGGAGGTTCACTATGACAAGAGAAGAGGAAATTATTTCGATAGTAAGTCAAAAGAAAAAAATTGAAGTAAATGAACTTTCGGAATTGCTAAACGTATCCAAAGTAACCATCAGAAAAGATCTGGATAAATTAGAATCACGAGGCCTTTTGCATCGCCAACATGGGTTTGCCTTATTGAATAATATGGATGATATTAACTATAGATTGGCTCAAAATTACGATTTAAAACGAAAAATCGCCTTAGAAGCCAGTAAAATTGTTAATGATGGCGATGTGATCATGATCGAATCGGGGTCTACCTGTGCGTTGTTGGCAGAAGAGTTGGCCTTCAATCGAAACGACATTACGATCATTACGAATTCATGCTTTATTGCTTCCTATATAAGGAAAGCGGATTCGGTGAAGGTGATCTTAATCGGCGGCGAGTATCAAAAGGAATCTCAGGTGAACGTGGGGCCGCTGGTAAAACAGGTAATTAGCGAATTTTACGTCGATAAGCTATTTGTTGGCATTGATGGCTTTGATTTGAAGCGGGGCTTTACTGGCAGTGATATCACGAGATGCGACACGACGAGAACCTTAGCAACCGCGGCGAAGCACACGATTGTCTTAACGGATTCCAGCAAATTTACTCAAAATGGCGTGGTATCTGAATTTGGATTTAATGAGATCAGCAAGATTTTTACCGATGATGGGATTGAAGAAGCAACACGCACTTTCCTGAACAAAAATAAAATTGATGTCATCGCAGTGAAGTAATGGGTTACCCTTAAAGAGAATTGCACATTTGTGCAATTCTCTTTTTTCTTTTTTTGTTCTGGATTCATATTGACGTATTTTACCAGTGCATGGTATCATAACTTCGAAAGAACAATAAAATAGTTACGAACGAAACAGGAGGGCTTGATATGAGTATTCAAACAAAAGAACGTGAAGGTACGAACAGTCAACCGTATTTTGGTCATTTAACAAATCGTATGAACGAGTATCGGGAATCTGTACTGAACAAGAAACCCTATATTTGTGCAGAACGCGCATTATTAGCTACTGAAGCCTATAAGGAAAATCAACATCAGACAAATGTCATGAAACGGGCATTGATGTTAAAAAACATTCTAGAAAAAATGTCGATTTACATTGAAGATGAAACCTTGATCGTCGGAAATCAAGCAGCCTCCAACAAGGATGCACCGATTTTCCCAGAATATACGATGGAATTCGTTTTAAATGAACTTGATCTATTTGAAAAACGTGATGGCGATGTCTTCTATATAACTGAAAAAACCAAAGAGGATTTACGTTCGATCGCGCCTTTCTGGGAAAACAATAATTTACGAGCAAAAGCGGGCTGCTTACTGCCTGATGAAGTTTCTGTATTTATGGAAACGGGCTTCTTCGGAATGGAAGGAAAGATGAATTCTGGCGATGCCCACTTAGCCGTGGATTATCGGACTGTGTTAGAAGTTGGCTTGGAAGGCTATCGCAAACGGACATTGCATGAAAAAGCGAACCTAGATCTGACAGAGCCGGAAAGCATTGATAAATACCAATTTTACAATGCAATTTTGATCGTATTAGATGCGGTTCAAACCTACGCAGAACGTTTCTCTGCCTTAGCAAAACAGCTGGCCGAAACAGCGACACCGGAAAGAAAAGCGGAGCTGTTAGAGATTAGCCGTATTTGTGCAAAAGTTCCCAATCAGCCGGCGGAAACCTTCCAAGAAGCAGTACAATCAGTTTGGTTTATTCAATTGATTTTACAAATTGAATCAAATGGCCATTCGCTTTCTTACGGTCGCTTCGATCAATATATGTATCCATATTTGAAATCTGATCTAGAAAAAGGCACCATTACTGAAGCGAAGGCGGTTGAGCTGTTAACCAACCTTTGGATCAAAACATTAACTATTAATAAAGTAAGAAGCCAAGCCCATACCTTTAGCAGTGCAGGCAGTCCCTTGTATCAAAATGTCACCATTGGCGGCCAAACGCGGGATAAGAAGGATGCCGTAAATAAGTTATCTTATCTTGTCCTTCGAAGTGTTGCGCAAACAAAATTGCCGCAGCCTAATTTAACGGTTCGTTATCATTCAGGATTGGATAACGACTTTATGAATGAATGTATTGAGGTAATGAAGCTAGGTTTTGGGATGCCTGCTTTTAACAATGATGAAATCATCATCCCTTCATTTGAAAAAATTGGTGTCACAGAAGAAGATGCCTATGATTATAGTGCAATCGGCTGTGTCGAAACGGCTGTTCCAGGTAAATGGGGCTATCGCTGTACCGGAATGAGCTACATGAACTTCCCTAAAATCTTAATGATTGCGATGAATGACGGGATTGACCCGGTTTCTGGTAAACGTTTTGTTAAAGGTTATGGTCATTTCAAAGAGATGAAGTCCTTTGAAGAGCTGCAGGATGCTTGGGATAAAACCGTGCGTGAATTAACGCGTATGAGTGTCATTGTAGAAAATGCTATTGATATTGGCCTTGAACGAGAAGTCCCAGATGTTTTGTGTTCTGCACTAACGGAAGACTGTATCGGCCGAGGGAAGACATTGAAAGAAGGCGGAGCCGTTTACGACTTCATTTCAGGCCTTCAGGTTGGGATTGCCAACTTAGCGGATTCTTTAGCAGCGATTAAGAAGCTCGTTTATGAAGAGCAAAAAGTAACGCAAGAAGAGCTTTGGGAAGCATTGATGACAGATTATGCCAGTGAACGCAGTCAAGAAATCCAGCAAATGATCCTAAACGATGTTCCAAAATATGGGAACGACGATGATTATACCGATCAGTTGGTGACAAAAGCTTATGACAGCTATATCGAAGAAGTCAAAAAATACCCAAGTACCCGTTTTGGACGCGGACCAATCGGCGGAACCCGTTATTCTGGAACCTCATCGATTTCAGCAAATGTCGGTCAAGGGAAAGGCACAATGGCTACACCAGACGGACGTAATGCGTGGGTGCCTTTAGCTGAAGGCTGTTCACCATCCCATAACATGGATAAAAACGGACCGACTTCCGTGCTTAAATCAGTCTCTAAGCTAAGAACAGAGGAAATCATTGGTGGCGTCTTACTCAATCAAAAGGTTAATCCTCAAACGTTAGCCAAAGAAGAAGACAAGCAAAAATTGATCATGCTGCTTCGCGCCTTCTTTAATAAATTGCACGGATACCACATTCAATACAATGTCGTCTCTAGAGAAACATTGATCGATGCACAAAGACATCCAGAAAAACATCGTGACTTAATTGTCCGCGTTGCCGGCTATTCTGCCTTCTTCAATGTCTTATCAAAAGCAACCCAAGATGACATTATTGAACGGACCGAGCATGTATTGTAAGAGATTCCTTATATCTGAGAGACCTAGTCTCTCAGATATATTCTAGGTTTAACTGCAAGTGAATATTTGTGAATTTTTCCACAAATAATCCGAATTACTTGAAAACGGAGTGTGCAAAAATGGAATTTATGTTAGACACAGCAAATATCGCAGACATTAAAAAATTTGAAAAAATCATTCCTTTAGCAGGTGTGACGTCAAATCCTTCAATCGTAAAGAATGAAGGCAACATCGAATTCTTTTCTCATATGAAACAAATCAGACAAATCATCGGAGACGACAAATCCCTTCATGTCCAAGTTGTTGCCACAGATTATGAGGGAATGCTTAAGGATGCAGAAACGATTTTAGCGAAAATTGACAAAAATGTCTTTGTAAAAGTTCCTGTCAGTGAAGAGGGCATAAAAATCATTAAAGAATTAAAGAAACGCGAAGTGAATGTGACTGCAACCGCAATCTACACCAAATTCCAAGCGTATTTAGCCATCGCAGCAGGTGCGGATTACATTGCGCCTTATTTCAACCGAATGGAAAACTTAAACATTGATCCTAGAGAAGCCATTGCTGAAATGGCGAAGGAAATTTCAAGAACCAACAGCCAGACCAAAATTCTTGCTGCTAGCTTCAAAAATGTCGGTCAAGTGAACGCCGCTTTAGAAAATGGCGCGCACTCTGCAACGATGGGTGTAGACATCATTAAATCTGCTTTTGCAATGCCGTCAATTGAAAAAGCAGTGGTGGATTTCACCTCTGATTGGGAAGCAAGTTTTGGAGAAGGAACGACTATCGCGTCACTTTAAAAAAAATTTGGAGGTTCGTTATGGAGAAAGTATTTGCAAGTCCGTCAAAATATGTACAAGGAAAAGGTGTGCTGACTACTGGGATTGCGCATATCAAAGCGTTAGGAGTCAATGCATTGTTACTTTGCGACGACATCGTTTGGGAAATTGTTGGAGAAACGTTCAATGATCAATTAAAAAAAGAGAATATCGCTGTTACCCGTGTTCCATTTAACGGGGAAGCTTCAACCAAAGAAATTGAACGCGTAAGCGACATTGGCAAAACCAATCAAAGCGATTTGGTTATTGGCTTAGGCGGAGGAAAAACAATTGATGCAGCAAAAGCAATCAGCGATAAATTAGCTATCCCTGTTGCTGTTGTGCCGACGATTGCCTCTACCGATGCACCAACTTCAGCTTTGTCTGTTATCTATTCAGAGGAAGGGGTATTTGAGCAATATTTGTTCTATAAGAAGAATCCCGAATTGGTGTTGGTAGATACGGCAGTGATTTCCAAAGCGCCGAGCCGCCTGTTAGCTTCTGGTATTGCGGATGCACTTTCGACTTGGGTCGAAGGGAGATCGATTATCGAAGCCCATGGAAAAACGATGGGTGGCGCAGCTCCAACTTTAGCAGCTGAAGTGATCACCGAAAAATGTGAAAGTGTTTTGTTCGCGAACGCCTTTCAAGCGATAGAAGCCTGCGAAGCAAATGTGGTAACACCAGCTTTAGAGGCAGTTGTCGAAGCTAATACACTTCTAAGCGGGATTGGCTTTGAAAGCTGCGGACTTGCAGCGGCGCACGCGATCCATAACGGCTTTACCGCACTGCATGGAGACATCCATACCCTGACTCACGGAGAAAAAGTCGCTTACGGAACCCTGACTCAGCTATTCTTAGAAAATAAGCCAAGAGAAATGATCAACAAGTTTGTTTCCTTCTATCAGGCTCTAAACCTACCAACAACATTAAAAGATTTGAAGTTGGAAAATGTTTCCTACGAGGAGCTCTTAAAAGTTGGCAAATTAGCGACTCAAGATGGTGAAACCATCCATCAGATGGCGGCAGATTTTACTGCCGAAGATGTGACAGATGCGTTGTTTGCGGTTGATGCTTATGTGAAGTCGTTGAACAAATAATTATGTCCAGAAATAACTTTAATACGATGAGTTAAGGAAGAAGTCCTTTGTGGCTTCTTTTTTTGGTGAAAAGCTGAGTTTGGTTAGTAAGCTTTCACTGGATAATTTAGTTGGGCTTCGTAAAACGCGCCATAAGTGATGATTTTATTCAAATCTAAATTGATATGATAGGAATTCTAGGGGAATGTTAGAAAATTACTGAAAGATGGCATGTGGTAGTGGATGGTTGGCAAGTATCTATAATTATTTCAGAAAATTAGTAGGATGCAAGAACAAATAAACCATAGCAATATTTTTGGCTATGGTTTATTTGTTGATTGGCGCGAAATCAGCGAAACTGGAACAATTAATAATTGATCTGTCTCATTTGGATGTAGGATGAGATTCAATAAATTATCTACAGCAACTTTGGCAATTTTATCAGTATCTTGTTTAACAGAAGAAAGTGGAGGAAACGCATATTTAGCTGCAGGAGTATCATCAAATCCAATTATTTTGATATCTTTAGGAACCGATTTATTTAATTGACGTAAAACTAGCATCGTTTCTAAAGCAATCGAATCATTGATACAAAAAATTCCGTCAATTTTAGGATTTTCTGTTAGATAAGTTTCAATAAGTTTTAAAAAATTTTGTTTGTCAGGATCTATATTCAGCAAATGATTCTTAGAGGAAAAGACGATATTATTCTTTTTTAATGCATCTTTAAAACCGCTGAACCGTTCTCTTGTTGACGTAGATTTTCTACTATGCATAGCGATTAAGGGATGTTGACAGCCAGAGTTAATTAGCTCTTCTGTTGCCTTAAAAGCGCCTTGATAATGATTAGACGAAATGAATATAGTGTCTTTTCTAGTTTTTGGCTCTCTGTCAATACAAATGTAAGGGATATGCTTGTCGCTAGGTGCATAATCAAAGTCAAAAGCTTCTGCTCCAGAAATCACGATTAAGCCATCCACGCCTTTGCCTTCAAGCATTTTTAAGTAGGCTGTCTCTTTTTCTTGACTACGAGCAGTATTACATATTATCGTAGAATACCCCTTATCAAATAAGATTTCTTCGATTTTTTGGACAACATCGGCAAAGAAATAGTTACTGATATCAGGAACTAAGATTCCAATCGTAAAAGAACGATTCATTCTAAGACTTTTAGCATTGTAGTTCATTTTATATCCAGTTTCTTCGATCACTTTCAAGACTTTTTGACGTGTCTCCTCGGAGAATCGGCCGTTGTCATTGATCACTCGGGAAACGGTGGCGATTGATACACCGCTGAGAGTAGCGATGTCTTTTAAAGAATATTTTTTCAAAGTAGCACCTCTTTGAGTAAACGATATCCATATCGTGTTTTATTTACTCATATTTTCCCATAAACAGATTAGTAATACAATGGAATCATTAAATAAGACGTTGACATTATTTTGTTGAGGTGATATATTTTGGTTAATCGATTACTCAATTATTTTTTTGTTTTTTGGGAAATCGATTACTCAAGGAGGTTGAAGAGATGAAAAAATTATTGTGTCCATCATTAATGTGTGCAGATTTTTCTAGATTGAAAGAAGAAGTTGAAGAATTAGATCGAGCCGGTACGGATATATTTCATATTGATTTTATGGATGGTAGTTTCGTTCCTAATTTTGGTATGGGGCTACAGGACTTTGAAATGGTTCGATCTTCTACTCAAAAGACCGTGGATGTTCATTTAATGATTCAAGATCCAAGTAAACATGTAAAAATGTTTGCCACTATGGGAGCGGATATTATTTATATTCATCCTGAAGCGGACCAACAGGCGTCTCGGACATTAGACGTTATTCGTGGTATGGGAAAGAAAGCTGGAATTGCGATTAACCCAGGAACGTCAGTTGAAAATATCTTGGAACTATTACCTTTAATTGATTATGTGATGGTAATGACAGTTAATCCTGGTTTTGCAGGACAAAAATATTTGGAGTTTGTGAATCCTAAAATTGAAAAACTTGTTAAATTGGCAGAGGATTTCAATTTTGAGATCCTAGTGGATGGAGCGATTTCTCCAGAAAAAATTCAACAACTTAATGGAATAGGTGTGACTGGTTTTGTCTTAGGTACTTCTGCTTTATTTGGAAAGAAAGATAGATATGATGAAATTCTGAATAAACTTAGAAATGAAACAGTGGAGGCGTAAATAATGAAATTAGCAATTGGTAGCGATCATGTAGGATTTGAATTAAAACCAGTAATTATTGAGTATTTAGAAGAGCTTGGACATGAGGTAACTGATTTTGGACCATACTCGAGTGAAAGAACAGACTATCCAATTTATGGTAAGAAAGTGGCTGAAGAGGTTGCAGCGGGTAATTTTGATTGTGGCATTCTTATCTGTGGAACCGGAGTGGGAATTTCGATTTCTGCTAATAAAGTTAAAAGTATCCGAGCAGTCGTTTGTAGCGAACCTTATTCTGCAAGATTATCTAAAGAACACAATAACACAAATATTCTTGCCTTTGGCTCACGGGTTGTCGGTAGTGAGCTTGCCAAAATGATTGTCAAGGAATGGCTAGATGCGAAGTTTGAAGGCGGGAGACATTCTAAGAGAATTGAGATGCTTAATCGTATCTAATTTTGAAAAAATATAAAAATGTTTGAAAAAATATGGAATAATTTGATTTAAAGTGGTATGATTACCTCACATAAGGTTAGAGGAGGAAATATCAAATGAAGTTAGCTACAAGAATTAACTCGTTTTTACCAAAGTTTGACAATAATCTGGAAAAAGTCTTTGCAGAGTTCAAAAATTTAGGATTAACTCATGTTGATCTAAATTATCCTGAACATGTTGTGGATTACAGTCCAGATGAAATGAAAAAAATTTTGAGTGAGAATAATTTAGAATTAAATGGAGTTGCTCTTCGTTTTAGAAATCAATTTATCAACGGCGAAATTGGAAACGCTAACGAAGAAATTTCAAAAAAAGCTTTGCAACTTTGTAAAGACGCCGCAGACTATTGTCGAGCAGTTGGTGGTGAAGTAGTAACGATTTGGTTAGGATTTGATGGTTTTGATTACTCGTTCCAAATAAGCTATGAAAAAGTTTGGAAACAAATTCGAGATTGCTTTATTGAGATGGCAGACTATGCACCGGATGTTAAATTTAGTATTGAATACAAGCCTTTTCAACCACGAGCATATGCGTTTATCGATTCATTAGGCTTAGCTATGGTAATGATGAATGAAATTAATCGGGATAATTTAGGAATTACTCTAGACTATTGCCATATGCTAATGAAACATGAAAATCCAGCTTATGGTGCTAGCATTTTAGGAAGTCGGAACAAGTTGTATGGGGTTCATTTAAATGATGGCTATGGATTGAATGATGACGGCTTAATGCTTGGAACAAGTAGTTTAGTGAAGACAATCGAATTTCTATATTATATAAAACTTCATGAATATGATCATGCGATTTATTTCGATACATTTCCTGTAATTGAAGATCCTGTTGCAGAATGCAAACGTAATATTAATATGATAAAGAAACTAGATAATTTAATTGGTAAATTGGGTATGTCATATATTCAGTCAGTAATTGATGAAAACAGTGCTGTAAAAGTGAGTGATTTAGTAATTAAATTTTTAGCATAATTTTAGGGGGAGTGAAAAAAATGGTAAATTATAAGAATCTAGCAAAAAGTATCTTAGATGAAGTTGGCGGACCAGAAAATATTTCAAATATGACTCATTGCGCTACACGATTACGTCTCACGCTAAAAGATGATAAAAAAGCAAATGATGAAAATATTAAGCAACTGGATGGGGTCGCTAATGTTGTTAATAAAGCAGGGCAATATCAGATTTTAATTGGTACAGAAGTTCCTAAGTTATATGACGAATTTGAAGAGTTAGTTAATAATAATGGTCAAGCACAAGTAGAGACGAGTAATGTTAAAAGTGGGGGTATCATTACTAATATTTTTTCAGCTATTTCAGCCATTTTTGCACCATTGTTACCAGCCCTGGCTGGTTCTGGGATCTTACGAGGTTTAATTATTTTAGCAGTTCAAATAGGTGTGCTTAGCGAGAATAGTGGTACGTATACTATTCTATATGCCACTTCAATGAGTGTTTTCTATTTCTTACCAGTGTTGTTAGCTTTTACATCTGGACGCAGATTTGGCGCAAGTCCTTATTTGTCTGCTTTAATCGGAGCATCGTTGTTACATCCTGATTTCATTGCATTATTAGGGAATCAAGGTAATGGTGCGACTACGAATTTCTTAGGAATTCCAGTAGTTTTGATGAACTACAATTCAACGGTTGTGCCGATTATTTTATCTATATGGGCATTTTCTTATCTTTATAAATTTTTAGATAAACATGTTCCAGAAACGTTAAAGCTAGTTATTGTACCACTAATTTCACTTGTAATAATGGTTCCATTAACCGTTATTGTCATTGGTCCTTTGGGCGTGTACGGTGGAGAGGGAATAGCTAATATTGTAAATTGGTTAATTGAGCGCAGCAGTATTCTAACTGGAGTGCTTATAGGTGGTGGTTGGAGTGTTCTTGTAAGCTTTGGAATTCATTGGGCAGTCAATCCCATTATGATTAATAATATATCGATGCACGGTTTTGACTATATTGTGCCGTTTACTTTTGCTTGTAATTTTGCTGTCATTGGTACCACTATTGGAGTTATTTTTAAAGCACGAAATAAAAAGCTAAAAAACTTCGCCTTAACAGGTCTTATTACGATAGCGCTATCAGCTATTATAGAACCTACGCTCTTTGGTCTGTTAGTTAAAAATAAGAAATTGTTTTTAGCCCAAATTATAGGTGGCGCGGTTGGTGGTGCATACTTAGGTCTTATGAAAGTTGTTACTAATTCATTTGTATTTGGTAGTGTTACTACATTTCCTGCGTTTGTGACAAAGAATAGTACAAACTTTGTCCACGCGATGATTGGTTTATTAATTTCGTTACTAATTTCAGCTGTATTAGGCTATTTATTTACAAATAAAGACGATCAATTAGCTTAAAGAAATTGGTAGAATAGTCGTTACTAATTGAACTATGCTATTATTATAGTAATAGTAAAACTAGAAACGAGGACAGTTAATTGATACCATATGAACGACAAGAAAAGATTGTAGAAATCCTCAATCAAAAAGAACTTCTTCGAATAGAAGAATTGCAAAAGTATATTCCAGAAACTTCAATTTCTACTTTAAGAAGAGATTTAAAAGAGTTAGAAAAAAGAAATAAGGTGCAACTTCTAGCTGGTGGTGCGGTAAAATTGATGACTAGCACTATTGAATTGCCTATCTCGGCTAAAACTAATCTACAAACAAAAGAAAAGGATTACATTGCTAAAGTAGCAGCCAGATATATTAATGATGGCGATACGATATACTTAGATTCCGGATCTACTTGTTTTGCATTGTTAAAGGAAATTGTTAAAAAGAAGATACACATTATCACGACTAATACTGACGCATTGTCGTTAATTGGTGACTTTTCTTGTGACATTACTTTATTGGGAGGTACATTTAATCCAATTATCTCATCTCTTTCAGGCCCATTAACCGAAGAAAATATTAAGAAATATATTTATGATAAAGCTTTTTTAGGTGCTAACGGGATTGATTTAAAATTTGGAGTAACAACGCCGGATTATGTAGAAGCCTCTAAAAAGATGGCAGTATTAGGTCAAGCGAAAATATCTTATTTACTATGTGATAGTAGTAAATTTCATAAAGTTTCGACAGTTAAAGCTTTTAGTTTGAAGGATGTTACTTTAATTTCAGATAAATCTGATAAAAAAATAGGTAAAGAAATTGAGATTATTTCAAAATAAGGAGTCTTAAAACATGGGGCTATTTAATAAGAAAAAAACTACTGAACTATTTAATCCTGTAAGAGGAAATGTTGTCCCTCTATCAAGTGTCCATGATGAAGTTTTTGCTAGCGAAGCAATGGGAACTGGGTTTGGTGTTTTTCCAAGTAGTGGGGAAATATATAGCCCTACAAAGGCTACAGTAACAGCTATATTTCCAACCAAACATGCTATTTCCCTTGTTACAAAAAATGGGATGGAAATTTTGATTCATATTGGAATTGATACGGTTGAATTAAATGGTGAAGGTTTTGACATTTTAGTTCAAACAGATGATAAAGTTGACAAAGATACTTTGTTAGCAAAAGTTAATATAGACTATCTAGAAAAACAACACAAAAAAACTGATGTTATGGTCATTTTTACAAATTTGAAAGATAAGAAACTAAATTTAGATTTAGGGGAGAATCAAGCACAGAATAAAATTGGTACAGTAGAATAATACTAATATAATTGATTGTTCTGTTTTGATTGGAGTATTTTTCAGGACCAGATAACTCTTTAATAGGAGTTAATAAATATAAAAGTAGTAGTTTAGTATCACGAGAGTGGTACTGGACTACTTTTTATATTCAACAAATAAAAAAGTTAACGATCATTTACTGAATAAAAATGTAAACGAGTTTGTTAAAATCACAAGGTTGAGATGGAGAAAGGAAGATAATGGACGCTATACTTAGTATTCCTATGAAGAAATGAAAGTGTCTGCAAGTTCAATACAAATGGAAATCAATTCAGAGAATTATAATTTTATAATAGATTTCGCAGAACTTATCTGTGAAGCTCAATCATCCAATCGACATGCGTCACGGTGAATGTCGCGTTTTCTGCGAGAGGGGAACTCATATTTTATTTTAAACAAGTGAAATTAGTTAAGAAATCCAAAATATAATATATATTTACACATCGCCATTCTTCATGCTATCTTTATTGAAAACTCATATAAAAACTGTTCGAAGTTTATCGGCTAAGATAATCCAATGCTTTTCTATCCATGTTCACTTTATACAGATGTCAAGATAAATAACAAATAGGAGGCTGTTCCGATGACAGGATTGGTAGAGGGATTTTTAAAGAAGACAGAGGAAAAGAAGCTGTATGTTACTGCTGCTCAGATTCGAAAAGAGGGTCAAGTGATTGATGAATGGACGAGATTTACAGGAAAGCCAAGATTTGAAGCATATTCTATTTCGAAAACATTTGCGGCGGCAGGTGTTGGGATTGCTATAAAAGAAGGACTAATCACCTTAGATGATCGAATTGTTGATAGTTTTCCGGAAGAGAGCTACGACCTCACGAATGAAAACGCTTTAAAAATAACGGTTAGAGATTTATTGACGATGACTTCGGGTGTGAGTGAACGAATGTTTCGCAGAGCTGGATATGAGCGGAAGCATGAACGAGATTGGGTGCGTTATTTTTTTAAGCACGCGCCGTTTCTTAATGAGCCGGGAACGACTTTTCTATACAACAACGCAAATGCCTATATTTTAGGCTGTTTAATCGAAAAGAAATCGGGTCAGAATCTGCGAGAATATTTGAGGTATCGGCTTTTTGAACCTTTAGAAATTCACAATGTCGAATGGACCAGCTGTCCGATGGGGCATACAATCGCGGCCAATGCGCTGCAGCTAAGTATGGATGAGGTTGGGAATTTTGGTCAGCTTCTACTAAATAAAGGAGTGTACAAGGGGAAATGTATACTGTCAGAGGCATTTATTGATGATATGTTCGTTCCACATTATGAAAGCAACGAGTTTGTGCCTAACGATCCTCCGGTTAAGGCAGGCTATGGTTATCAAATATGGATTGATGAGGCCAATGATCTAGTATTTATGTGGGGGATTCTCGGGCAATATTGCATTTTGATCCCTAAGAAGAATGTCGTGATTAGCGTGTTATCCTTGGAACCCACAGATGAGATGGGGCATGAGATGTATCCTTTGTCACCGCTTCGTCAGATAATATGGAAAGAATTGGTTATGAAAGTGTGATTAGATAGGTAGGACAAACGATAGAACATGGTTTGTTCGATAGACTACCTGATCATATAACTTTAACTTGATCAATAAAAATCTAGCGTTAAAAAGCAGCATACCGTTCTGGTGTATGCTGCTATTTTTTATTATCCAATTATTCTCCATTTCTATATTGACATAAAATAAAAACCTGCTAAACTTGGCTTATGGATAATTAATCCATAATTGATAAAAACGGAGGATAATTTTTATGGAGAAGCTGAATGTTGCAGTTATTGGTGTCGGGATTTATGGGATTCATCATGTGGATGTGTATAAGCAAAATCCATTTGTGGAGTTGACCGCTGTTTGTGATTTCAGTGCGGATATTCGAAAGATGGCAGAAGAGAAGTATGGTGTAAGGACGTATGAAACTGTCGAGGAATTATTAGACAGCGAGAAATTGGATGCGGTTTCAATTGCTACGCCAGATCATCTTCATGTGGAGCCAGCACTGGCTTGTATCAATCATGGGCTCAACGTATTGATTGAAAAGCCGTTAGCTATAACGGTGGCGGATTGTAAATCCATTATGGATGCGGCTGAGAAAAATAATGTGCGTGTTGCGGTTGATTTCCATAAACGCTGGGACCCAGCAGCGATTTATACCTTCAATCAGTTGAATGAATCTGAAAATGGTTATCCGATTCGCGGGTACATGAACATGGACGATATGATTGATGTACCGACAAAGTGGTTCAAATGGGGCAATTCTTCTGATCCAGTTGACTTTCTGGGGGTTCACTGTGTGGATCTGATGCGTTGGTATATGGGCTGTGAAGTTACCGAAGTTTATTCAGTTGGATCAAAGAAGCTCTTGCCTAGCATGGGCGTTGATACGTATGACAGTGTTCAATCAATGATTACTTTTGAGAACGGTTGCACGTGGATGTTGGAGAATTCTTGGGTTCTGCCATCAGGCTTTGCGAAGGCGAATGATAGTCGAACGTCGATTTTGACTTCAGAAAAATACATTCGCATCAACAATCAGGATCGTGGAGTGGAGATGGTAGACAATGAAAAATCACATACACCGAATGTCTTTTTCTTCAATGATTTCAATAATAAAGTGGTTGGTTTTGGGGCAGACCCAATCAATAGTTTCGTTGATTGCTTGATCGATGGGTCTGATTTTGTGGCAGATGTGTATGATGGATTGCAGGCGGCAAGAGTGACCGAGGCGATTCATAAGAGTTTGGAAATAGGTGACCGAGTGAAACTTTAGTCAAAAAAAGAAAAAAGGAGAGAGGAACGATGGCAAAGCAGAAAATTGTCAGAATAGACTACCGATTGATTCACGGGCAGGTTGTAGCAAAGTGGATCAAGTATTATCCAGTGAATCGGATCATTGTCGCCGATGATGAATTGAAAAATGATGCGTTCATGTGCGATATCTACAAAATGGCTGCTCCTGGAAATGAAGTGGAGATCGTTGGTTTAGCAGAGTTGCAGGCAGCACTGGATAAGAAAAATGATGATGTCATGCTGATCTTCAGAGACATTAAAAATGCGAAGCAGGCATTAGATAGTGGAGTGGGTCTGTCGGAATTAAATGTTGGTGCGGTTCAGACTGGAAAGGATCGTCAATTCGTGACATCAGGTGTCGCCTTATCCAAAGAGGAGTTTGATTGTTTACAGGAAATTCAACAAACAGGCTTGAAGGTATATATTCAGCCAATTCCTGAAAATGAAAAACTATCGTTAGAAAGTATTGCGAATAAAATCAAGTAGGCAGGATGTCCGTTCCACTGCTTCAGTAATTTTTCATTTTAGTGGAGTGAGATATGTGGTGAAAATCACACCTATTTTCCTGAAAAATAAAATCAGTAGGAGGAATTACTATGGATAATAGTGTAATGATGGCTGTTGCAATGGCGCTGGTTTATTGGTTAAGTCGCGGAATGATCGGGGGATATTTCGCGCTGTTTTTCATTGGAAATCCAATCTTCATCGGGATTATTTCTGGCTTGATTTATGGGGATGTCAAATCGGGGCTGATGATTGGCGGAGGGATCGCGGCTGTATTTGCGGGGATTATTGCTCCGGGAGGCAATCTGCCGACGGATCAAGGGATGGCCGCGGCCACTATGATTCCTATCGCTTTAAATACCGGCTTATCTGTGGAGCAGGCAATCGCCTTTGCTGTTCCGTTAGGTCTTTTGGGCGCGCAATTATTGAATTTACGTAAAATCATCAATGTTCCTTTGGTTCATAAGGCCGATGAATATGCTGAAAAGGTGGACACAAAGGGAATCGCTCGAGCAGCAATCTGGTATCCGGTGGCGACTTCTTTCTTATTATTGTTTTTACCTGTTTTTATCGTTGTATTGTTTGGTCAAGATGTGATGCTGAATCTTTTAGAAGTCGTTCCAGAATGGATCATGCATGGACTAGAGGTTGCCGGCGGAGTCTTACCAGCGGTTGGGTTTGCGCTAATCATTAATTCAATTGGAAAACCGCGGCTGATCCCTTATATTATTATCGGTTTTGTCTGTGTTTCTGTGTTAGGTATGAATTCTCTAGTAACTGGGATCATCGCGATTTCGATCGCCTTTATTACTGTGCTGAATCGTAAGCAGCTGTCTGAGCTAATGGGAGGGTAAGAAAATGGAAAAGAATGAAAAGAAACTGACGCGTTCAGATATTAACAAAACGATGTTCCGCTGGTATTTTTCAACAGAGATCTCCTTGAACTATGAAAGAATGCAGTCCATTTCCTTTACGTATGCGTTAATGCCTGTATTACAAAAGCTGTATGATACAAAAGACGACCTGAAGCAGGCTTTGCAGCGGCATTTGGCTTTGTACAACACGAATTGTACAGCTGGAGGATTGATCTTAGGAACGGTTCTTGCGATGGAAGAAGAAAAGGCCAATGAAGGAAACATCTCGGATGAGGCAATTATTGGGATTAAAACAGGATTGATGGGTCCGGTTGCGGCTTTTGGGGATTCATTCAGTGCAGGCACATTGCAAACACTTTGTATTTTAGCGGCGAGTACCTTGGCGGCGGGCGGGTCATTTTTTGGTTTGCTAATGCTGTTTTTAGGGAATTTTATTCTGATGTGCGAGCTTGTTTTGACGACGAATCTTACCTATATTAAAGGTCGTGAGGCCATCAAGGATGTTTTGTCCTCTCGCTTGATGACTGACGTACTGGAGGGTGCGAATATTCTGGGCATGATGATGATGGGGGCATTGACTGCTTCGATGGTCACATTGGTTACACCATTAGCGGTGACGTTTGGTGAGACGAAAATGAAGATTCAAGATAATTTTGACAATCTGATCCCAGGACTCTTCGCCATTTTGGTCTTGTTTTTATTTTACTTCTTGATTGGGAAGAAAAAAGTCAGCATTTCTAAAGTTATTTTCGGAACCATTATCGTTTCGATCGCGCTGTCATTCTTTGGAATCGTATAGGGAAAGGAGTTGTGTCTATGAAGGGAATTTTATTAGTCAGTCATGGCGGATTGGCTGAGGGCATGAGAGAATCGCTAGAATTGTTTTCAGGCAAATTGGAGCAATTAGCTGCTTTATCATTATCCGCTGGGCAGGACATTTCGGAATTTAATGAACAATTAGTTCAAAAAATTGCTTCTGTTGATTCAGGAGACGGTGTGGTCGTTTTTTGTGATCTTGCCTTTGGGACGCCGGCGAATGTGGTGGCACGCTTGCTGACCGCCCCCAAGTATAAGGGGAAACTTCAGATCGTCACTGGTATGAATCTGCCGATGGTTTTAGAATATAGCCAATTAAGGGCGGAAACAATTGATTTTAATGATATGATTAAGGTAGGAAAAGATGGTATCATAAATTTGAATGAAAGCCTAAATCTGTGAGGAAAATATAACTGTTAAAGGAACGAACACAATGAATGCTGTTGATATGATAAACAAACATTATGACGAATTAACCAAATCTGAGCGAAAAGTGGCGGACTATATCGTTTCAAACAAAGACAAGGTCATTCACAACACGATCAGTGACTTGAAGCAGCTCTTGAATGTTGGCGATGCTACGATCAATCGACTTTGTAAAAAAGTGGGCTTTTCCGGCTTTACTGACTTAAAAATCTCGATTGCTAAAAACAATGTCAAGCTGGAGCATGACAGCTTCAATAACACCGACCTGTTGAACAAAATCAAAGAAACTCTGGACAGAACCCATGAGCTAATTGACAAAAATGACTATCGCGAAGTCGTCCGTTTAATCGAAGAGAAACGCCATATTTATATTTTAGGCAAAGGTCAAAGCGGCTTAGCGGCAACGGATTTGGAGAAATTACTTCTAAGAAATGGTGTACAATCAACAGCCCTGTTAGATTCGGATTTTCAAATCAATGCGGCAACGGTAATGACGTCAGATGATCTGCTTATCGTTTTTTCTTTAACCGGTAGAACAGCGGATCTCATTGATGCGATCAACATCGCTAAAGAAAACGACGTAACAGTTATCGGCATTACCAATTATTTGCTATCTCCTATTGCGAAGCTGAGCAATGTCGTGCTGCAAAGCTCTTACGATGAGTTGTTCAATTCACCTGTACCTGGGAGAATGAGCCAGATGTATATCTCTGGATTGATCGTTGATATTTACGAAAACAATCAACACGCTTCAAGAAGCATCGAAATCAGAGAAAAAACACTCAAAAGAATCATGAGCAGACGAGTAGAGGAGTAAAAGTATTTGTTGTTTTCTATAGAAAGATTTTCTAGTTGTGAAGTTGCTATTTTCTATTTGTGAAGTTGCTTTAGTTGAGCCTAATCATCTTAATTGATGGTTGGGCTGTTTTGTTATGAACAGAAAAGGTTAATCCTTTGCCTTCAGAGAACGGGAAGAGACCTCCAGAAAACCAAGAATACATTGTTACCTATTCTAATGACGAAGCGGAGTATTACGAAAAAGACGAAGTTACTAAGTGTGCTTTGTTTTGACAAAATATGAATTGCTTCTTAATATAGAGAAGGACGTATTTATGCATAACACGAAAATACGCGGCGGCGGTTTGTTTATTTCTATGGCTACATTTGTTTGAGTAGTCATAAAAAGCAAATTGCGGCTGTTTTTATTGTGAAAGGAGTCTTGTTATGCTATCAAAAATAAAATCCTTGGTGGTTTTGTTTGTCGGAATTAGCCTGATGTCAATCGGGATCGCATTAGCGAAGCTTGCCCAATTAGGTACTTCGCCAATTTCTAGTATTCCCAATGTGATGAGTTATATCACACCACTATCGATTGGAAACTTGACAATGATTTTCATGGTCTTGATGATTTTCTTGCAAATGGTCATCTTACGTGAGGTGAACCTTCCTATTATCCTGCAAATCGTACCAGGTCTCGCCTTTGGTGGGTTGATCGATGTCTTTGTGGATGTATTTACTAACTTGGGTTTGCCGGCACTTATGGGACATTACTTGGAGCAATTGGCATTTACATTGCTTGGAATGGTGGTGCTGTCTCTGGGTGTATTTTTTGAAGTCAATTCGCGGTCGATTTTGATGCCAGGAGAAGGACTGGTGGTCGCTCTGACCTTGCGTACGAAGAAACCTTTCGGCAAATTAAAGATGTATACAGATTTAACGATGGTGGCAGTAGCGCTAGTGATCTCGCTGCTTTATTTTCAAGGACTTGTCGGGATTCGAGAAGGAACGATCATTGCGGCGCTCTTTACAGGTAGATTAGTGACCCTTTATAGTCCGTTGATTCCTTGGGTGGATCGTTTTACGACAAAATAAACCATGCTAAAAAATGAATCTATCGCTCAAAGTATCTTTGAAGGATATTTTTAGTAATCGACATTTGTGTTGTCTCCTATGATTGGGTTTGGGAATTGATTTATAGGATAATCAGATATTTTTTGGTTATGAAAGGGTCCTTGGTGTTTTCACTAACGGAAGCAAACAACCATTATAGAAACGTTTATTCATAGTGATGAGCCGTTGCGTGACGAACAACGGCTCATTACTATTTTTTATTAAATCCCGCATTTTACAACACCTTCTGCAATAGCAAGATCGTCCCAATAACAATCACAAAACCGATCGTTGCGATGGCTGTCAATGACGTATGAAAAATCGGGACGGACAAAACGGTCGCAAAGATTGGCTCGAAGGCAGTCAAAATGCTGGCTAGGGATGACGAGATGTATTTCAAGCTGGACAGGTAAATAAAATAAGAAACAGCGGTTCCTAAAATGACTACGATCAAAATATGTAGCAGCGAATGAAGGGAAAGTTCCCCGGTATAGCGGAAAAATGGCTGGATCAGATTTGCGGGCACACTTCCCAACAGCATGCCCCAGCCTACGACTAAGAGACTGCCGTATTTTTTTAGCAGATTACGGGGCTGAACGGAATAAAACGCTAGAGAAATCGCTGAGCCGACACCCCAAAGCAAGGAGGCCGGAGTGACTGTCAATTGAGCAATATTTCCGTTAGCGACGATCATGAACACACCAATAAGTGTTAGAAGCATCAGCAGCAGGGTGTTTCGATTAGGCAATCGTTTGTTTTTCATAGCTTCATAAATGATGATAAAAAATGGGCCTGTATATTGAATAATCGTAGCGAAGGAGGCACTGCTTAGCTCGATCGTCTTGAAATAAGTATATTGAACGGCATACATTCCTAGAATAGAAAAAGTCAGAATCGCGATAAGGTCTTTTTTTTCTCGAAATAGGGCGAAGATTGAAGGCGCGCCCGTAAGTTTAGCAGCAGATAGTAAAAGAAGTCCGGCAATAAACATTCGAGTAGAAACCAACCATTCAGCGGAAAACTGGTAGTCATTAAATAGAATTTGTCCGGAAATCCCTGATATTGCCCATAGTGTGGCTGCTAGTCCCGCAAATAGGATGCCTGTGTTCTTTTCTGCTAATTTCATAATGTTCTCCTTTAATTTACCAATAGTGTTGTGATACTGTATTATAGAACGTTGTATTTTTGACTTTCTATCAAAATAAAGACTATTTTTATCATTATTGTGTAAAGGAGCAAGGCGATGTATTTTGAAGTCAATGAAGCTGAGCAGGAGCAAACCGAACACCGAATCGGTGATTTCCCGCTGGCGATCTATCATCGCATTTTAGAACGGACTAGAAATGATGAGCTGATGTGGCACTGGCATGAAGAATTTCAACTGACCTTCGTTCTTTCCGGAACCTTGGAGCTTTCTGTTGGAAAAGAGACGTATCAGATCCATGAAAAGAGTGGGATCATTATTAATTCACGAAGGCTGCATCACGCGATTCCCTTAACTGAAACGGCAGAGTACATCTGTATTGATTTTTCGCCCCATTTTCTGAATGAACAATTGTATCAATCGACCATCAAACCTTTGCAAGATAATCAGAATTTTATCTGCCGGCTATTAACACTTGCGCCTCATCAGCAGGCAATTTTACAAGAGATCGCAGAGACTCCTCAAGCCTATAACTTTCTAAAAATCTATGAACTAATCCTCAGCTGTCTAAATGAGATCGGCAATTCGCCTACCTCTTCAGAAAAGAAGGAGGATCAGGATATTTATCAGCTGCTGAATTTTGTCCATCAAAATTTTCAACAAGATATTACAGTGGCGGTGATTGCTCAAGTGATTCCTATCAATAAAAATAAGTGTACGAGTTTGTTTAAGGCCTACACCAATCAATCGCCTATGAACTACACGATTGATTATCGATTGTTGAAGGCGAAAGAACGGCTTTTGGAAACCGAAGAGACAATCTCTGAAATCTGTTTTGCGGTTGGGTTTAATAATTTGAGCTATTTCATCGCAAGGTTTAAAAAGAAATACGGCTGCAGTCCGAAGCAGTTTCGGAAGAGGTTTGTGGGTGGGAATACACCTAAAAATCGCTGAACTAAAGCAGTTCAGCGATTTCTTCGTCTATCACCAGATCTGTAATGAAGTTCATCTTAAGCAGGGTTTGGACGCTCTCGGCTTTTTCTTTTCCGGTAGCTACGATGACTACTTGAGGAATTTTCTTGATGTCCTGTAGTTCAATTCCCAGCAGACGTTGGGAGAAGCCTTTTTTTAATGGGGTGCCGTCTACAGTAAAAATCGTACTGCCGATATCGCCGATGGCGTGCTCGCTTTTCAGCAGCGCTGCTTCTTCTTCGGAAATATATTTCAATTTTTTATAGGTGGAGGAGCGAATAGGATCGCTGACACCTAGGATCGCAAGGTCGACTTTTTTTCCTTCTTCGATGATTTCTTTGATTAACTCTGACTTGAGCAGGGTTTCCTTCACCTCTAAGGTATCGGCAATCGCGGGTGCGTAGAAGTAGGAGACCTCGCTGTTGTATTTTTCAGATAGAACAAAGGCTAAGTGATTGGAATGAAAACGGACCTCTGAAAGACCGATACCTCCGATTAGTGGCGTGATTTTCAAATGGTTTAAATTTAATAAATTCGCGTGTTCAACGTATTCATAAAGTGTGGAGCCCCAGCCGATTCCTAATTTATGGATACTTTTTAGCATGGGCTCAATCAGGTCGGCGCAGAGTTTTCCGGCGGCGGCTTTCTTGTCCTTTTGGGATTTTGCCGCGATTTTTACATTGTTTAGCTGATATTTTTCTATCAGCGTTTCCTGCAGCTTCAGTAAGTGCAGCTCATTGTGCTGAATGGTGATCTTGACGATGCCTTTTTCTTTGGCTTCGTGAAGCAGTGAAGCCACCGTTGGCCGCGAAATATTCAGCTTTTTGGCAATTTCACTTTGGGTGGCTTCCTCTTCGTAATAGAGAAGCGCCGTTTTTAGCATCAAATTTTCACGATCAAGCATTTGTATCCCTCCTTGTAACATATGTTCCTGCGAAAATAATTTTATACCAAATGATATTCGCGGATTCCGTTGACTTTTCACCTTAATGATACTACAATTTTTACAAAAGTAAATAGAGTTTTACAAATGTAAAAAAAGGAGAGGATTCAATTGTTAGTCAATTCCAAGGAAATGCTGCTAAAGGCCAGTAAAGAAGGCTACGCTGTACCTGCTACGAATTTTATCGATCTAGATTCGGCCCGGACATTTGTTACGGTGGCGGAAAAATTAAATAAACCCTTGATGCTGCCATTTGCCCAAGCTCACAAAGACTTGATCTCGTTAGAAGAGGCGGCATTAATCGGGAAATATTTGGCGAATAAGGCTTCTGTGCCGATCGTCTTGCATTTGGACCATGGCGAAGATTTTGATTTTATTAAACAGGCGATTGATTTAGGCTTTACCTCTGTCATGATTGATGCCTCTAAGGAGAGTCTAGAAAATAATATTGAAATCACCAAAAAAGTAGTGGACTATGCTCATCCAAGAAACGTTACCGTAGAGGCGGAATTGGGGCATGTCGGTGCCGGCACCAATTATGAAAATCATGAAACGACTGATTCTATTTACACAGAGGTCAAGGATGTTCAGACTTTTATCGAGAATACCAATGTCGACTCGCTGGCGATCTCAATTGGAACCGCTCACGGAGCCTACAAGGGAACACCGGTATTGAATTTCGAGCGTTTAGCAGAAATTAAACAGATCACAGATGTTCCATTAGTTTTACATGGCGGCTCCTCATCTGGCAGCGCGAACCTAAATCGTTGTGCCACCAGCGGCATTGCCAAAATCAATATTTTCACGGATTTCCTAAATGCGGCTTATCAGAAAAATATGAATGGGCAACCAAAAGACTACTTAGAAATGAAACAGCTTTCGAATGAAGCGATGGCTGAAACACTAGAAGCTTGCTATAAGGTTTTTGCGACGAAAAGCGTGAATTAAAAAGGGGGAGCAACGAATGTCTACTAAAATCAAGTCGCCATTTTTCGTATTTAATCCGAAATCTTATTTATACGGCGAAGAATTACTGAAATTGGCGAAACGTGCAGATGAACTGGCTGCGAAATATCCAGAATGTTCGATCTTGGTCACCGTTCCTTTTGCGGATATTGCCGCAGTGAAGCAGACGACAGAAAAGATCATCGTCACCGCACAGCATATGGATGGGATTTATCCAGGCAGAGGGATCGGACATGTTTTGCCTGAATCGATTTATCATGCGGGGGCACGGGCTGTTTTCCTAAATCACGCCGAGCGGCCAATGACTGTCGCTGCGTTAGCTCAGGCCATCACACGGGCCAAGGAGCTAGGGATTGAAACGATTGTTTGTGCTGATTCTATTCCGGAAGCCCAAGCGGTGGCAATGATGGGGGCGGACGTCATTTTGTGTGAGCCAACCGAACTGATCGGTACCGGACAAACAAGTGATCGTAGCTATATCGAACAAACCAATCAGGCAATTAAGGCGATTGATGCGGACATTTTAGTCATGCAGGCCGCTGGAATCAGCACCGCAGACGATGTTTATCGCACAATGGAACTCGGTGCCGATGGGACTGGTTGTACCAGCGGAATCACAAACGCGGATTCGCCGGCAGAGATGCTGACTGCTATGGTAGAGGCATTGGTAAAAGCACATAAGGAAAGAGGTTAGACAAAATGGCTGTAAAACATGAACAATTATCTCTGGATACTCAAGCAGGGAAGGTGACGTATTTAGATATTACTCTTCAGCTAAGAAAAGCGATCAAAAATTCTGGCATTCGGGATGGTCTATGCGCCATCACGACTCCTCATACGACGTGTTCGGTCATTTTTGAAGAATACGTTCACGACAAGGATTGGAAGGGTGACGAATTTTTACAGGTTGATCAAAATCGCATTTTAGATAAATTAATCCCACGACAATATACGGAATCAGACTACTTATATCCTGGTCCAGCCCATGTGGAATTTCTCAAAGACTTAGCTGCCAAGGACCCTAATTATCTGCCTGATCCAGTCTCGATTTTAAATGCGGATGCACACATTAAAGGTTCGTTCTTCGGAGCCAGCGAAACGGTCATCATCAAGGATGGCGAACCGTTGATCGGTTCAGTTGGGTATCTGTATTTTGTTGATTGGGATCAAAATCGCGAACGCACACGTACCTGCAATTTAATGATTATGGGTGAATAAGAAAAGAAGTACAATCGGAGTGGTTTCACTCAGGATTGTACTTCTTTTTTTAACTATTTACTGAGGAAAAAAGCGCTGAATCTCGATCGTCGCGGCTTCCGGAGAATCGGAGGCGTGAATAATATTTTCACTGGCATTTAATGCGAAATCTCCGCGAATCGTTCCTGGTGCAGCCTCTAAGGCATTGGTTGTGCCAATCATCGTTCGAACGATCCGAATGACTTCTTTTTGCTCGACAATCATGACAACGACTGGGCCTGAGGTCATATAGGCCAACAGGTCATCAAAGAAGGGCTTATCCCTTAGATGAGCATAATGGGCCTTAACTAATGGGACATCAAGGGTTCTTTGCTGCATTTTCCTGATGATCAAGCCACGATCCTCAAGACGTTGAATTATTCTTCCGATTAGTTTTCTCTTAACGCCATCTGGTTTGATGATTACAACAGTTTGCTCCACGTCTTTCACCTCTTTTTCATCGTTAACATTTTAAACAAAAAGCCAAGATGTGACACCTTGGCTTTTTGTAAGGATTCTTATGATTGGTGCTGTAGTTGTTTTAGAGTTTCCCATTTCCAATTTGCAACTTCTGGAATATCCGTTCCATTTTCACGAATAAAATCGTGGTGGAATTGAAGGGTTTCATCCATTTTAGCTGAGAATGCTGCTGCATCCAAGCCATATGCTGCGTTTGCTGCGTCTTGTGCCAAGTGGAAGCGATCCATTTCGCTAAAGACACGCATATCAAACGGGGTAGTTATATCGCCATTTTCACGGTAGCCATGAATATGAATATTATGGTTATGACGATCAAAGAAGATATCCCGCACCATTCCTTCATAGCCGTGGAAGGCGAAGACAATTGGCTTATCCGTGGTAAAGATGGCATCGAAGGCTTCATCAGACAAGCCTCTAGGATCAACATCTGGATGGCGCAGCTTCAAAATATCCACGACATTGACAAAGCGGATTTTTAGTTCTGGGAAGTTCTTATTCAATAGAGAAACTGCTGCTAATGCTTCTAGATTTGGTTCGGTACCAGCCGCAGCGATCACCACGTCAGGTTCTTCGCCGTTGTCGGTACTTGCCCAATCAATTACCTTCAAGCCTTCTTCTACAAGCTCTTCTGCCTCAGCGGCTGAGTAGAATTGTGGGCGAGGGTGTTTACTTGAAACGATTAGGTTGATGACTTGTTCGTCCTGCATCGCTTTATCCATGACCGCCATCAAGCTATTGGCATCGGCTGGCAAATATTCGCGGATAAATTCAGGCTTTTTCTCTGCTAAATGAGTCAAAATACCAGGATCTTGGTGGGTATAGCCATTATGATCCTGTTGGAAAACAGTCGAAGTGGCGATCACATTCAGAGCCGGATATTTTTTGCGCCATGAATGAGCACTTGCTTTACGCATCCACTTGAAATGCTGTGTCAACATTGAATCAACCACTCGAAGGAAAGATTCGTAACTAGCAAAGAAACCGTGACGGCCAGTCAATACGTAGCCTTCTAAAAATCCTTCGGCCTGATGTTCAGATAATTGGCCATCGATTACACGACCAACAGAAGATTGCCATTCATCCGTTGCGTTCTTTGGTTCTAACCATTGACGGTCAGTGACTTCAAAGACTTTATTTAAGCGATTTGATTTTGTTTCATCAGGACCAAAAATACGGAAGTTTGTCGGATTTTCGGTGATCATGTCACGGGCTTGTTGTCCAAAGACGATCATATCCTGCGCCATTACCGCACCTGGTGTCGAAGTATCAATGGCATGCTGCTTCCAATCAGGCATTTTCATTGGTTTTGGTTCAATTCCGCCATTAGTGATCGGATTTTTTGCCATGCGTTTATCGCCTGTTGGAGAAACCACTCGTAATTCTTGCTTGATTTTTCCTTTTTCATCGAAAAGTTCCTCTGGACGATAGGATTTCAACCAATTCACTAATTTGTCGATATGCTCCATGTGCTCAGAATCCACTGGAATTGGTACTTGGTGGGCACGGAAGGTACCAGCGATTTGCTCGCCGTTCCAAGTTTCAGGGCCAGTCCAGCCTTTTGGTGTGCGGAACAAAATGACTGGCCAAGCTGGCATCGTCGCCTCTTCGGCTTTGCCTTTACGTGCCTCGGCTTGAATTTCTTTAATATCTTCAATTACGGCATCTAAGGTTTTCGCCATCATTTCGTGAACTTCCTGCGGATCGGTTCCTTCAACAAAATAAGGGTTCCAGCCCAAGCCTTCAAAATAATTCGCTAAATCCTCGTTGCTTTTACGGGAAAGGATGGTCGGATTAGAGATTTTTCCGCCATTTAGATAAAGAATCGGTAATACAGCGCCATCATTTACAGGATTGATAAAGACATTTGAGAACCAACCGCCGGCTAATGGACCGGTTTCTGCTTCGCCATCGCCCACAACTGTCGCGGCAATTACATCAGGATTATCTAAAATCGCTCCAGTAGCATGAGACAGGGCATAGCCTAGTTCGCCGCCTTCATGGATCGAGCCGGGTGTTTCTGGCGCCGCATGAGAGGCGATGCCGCCAGGGAAAGAAAACATCTTGCACAGCTGTTTTAAGCCGTTTTCGTCTTCGGTAATCTCAGGATAAATCTCGGTATAGCTTCCATCTAGGTAAGAGTTGGCCACCATGACCTGACCACCGTGACCCGGACCTTCGATATAAAACATATTTAGATCATATTTGTTGATGGTCCGATTTAAATGGGCGTATAAAAAGTTTTGACCAGAAATCGTTCCCCAATGTCCGATTGGATGCGTTTTTACATCTTCTTTTTGAATCGGACGGCGTAATAACGGGTTGTCCTTTAAATACATTTGAGCTACCGAAATATAATTGGCTGCCCGCCACCATGCGTCTACTTTTTCCAAATACTCTTTTGAATCAAAATTGGTTGTCATCGAAAAGCTCCTTTGTGGTAAAATTTACTTTTATAATTCTAGTATAATATACCTTTAACTTGTGAATTTGTAAACGATAAATTTTATTTTTCTTTTGTTAGCTGGAAAATCGTGGGTGAGAAATTGACGGCTTAGAAATCGGAAATGTGTAAATAGCAACATTTAGAAGATGGTGTCTGATTGAATGATCGTCAAAAAAATTTTTGTTTTAGTGATTAGTGTTGATTTTATCGTGTTAATTTACAGCCCACTTGGTGTAAGTGGAAGGGTGATGATGTATGATATAAACCAGAATCTTCGTTGAGTAAAAAGAATGTAAGAAGAATACGAGCGAAAATTTTCATGTTCAGATATTCACAATATTATTGACATTCTTTTTTAATTATGGAATAATGCGAAATTAGATTGATGGTGCGTCTTGAAAAAAATGTAAATTCGGCCGAGTGAGCTCTTTTTTTTAAAGATGTTTGTGATTTTTTTCACCCGTTTTTTATCAAAGAAAGGATGATCGAGTGATGAAGGAAAGAAGACTGCAAACCCCGTTCTATTGTGTTAATTCTCAGGTGCTTTGGAAGGATGAAGAGGCTGTCAAGAATGCTGTGCTGGTTGATCAAAAGGTCTCACAGCTAGGAATGGACGCCATCTTTACGGTGTGCAGCGAGGATGTCTCCAAAGTTAAAAATGTGATTCATCGAATCAAACTCGCGATTGATTTTACAGACGCTAAACCTGAAAATTTGAAAAAGCTAAGAGAAGAAGGCGCTGAGGTCATTATTTTCGATGATCTTGAAACGATCTTCAACATAAAAAATATTTTAGAGATAGTCAAAGAACTGAATTATTCCGTCTTAGTAAGAACCGAGAAGCCCTTTGACATTCCTGAAAATGTCTTAAAGGATATCGATATCATCAAATGGAATTTTAGCGATGATCTGGCAGATTCGACTGCTAGTGCTCGTTTGAATACGGAGCAAAAGGAATTTTTAGAGACGTTTAAGCAAGTGAATCCCCACATCGCTGTTATCTATGGCGCAAGGAAGAACATTTCCAGTAACCTAGTCCTAAATACCTTATTGTCAGGCATGGATGGCTTTGGTGAGTTGGGGGGATATCGAACAACGACTGAAAAGCGTTCGGAGATGCTGCACGCGATGAATGATTACAAAAACGTCTTAGATTTCATCAAGTAAATTGAGAAAACTGAAGGTATCAACGCATTTATCAATGATTTAAAATAAGATATTTCGTCAAAAGCCCATCATTTCGTGGGCTTTTTTCTTATTTTTAGATAAAAATATGGGTATTTATTTCTTAATTAAGTTATTTTATGTAGGTTTTTGATACGTGGTTGTCGTATTCCTTAGATTAGGATTTTTATATTTTAGTTGCAATCAAATTTTTGGTGTGTAAATCTCGCGAAAATAGGCGTATGTTGTTGGTGTAGATATCTCAATAAAGAATGATTTCAAGAAAGGATGTCACTTCTGCTTTTCACAGCATCTATAGCTCAGAAAAAATAGAAAGCCATAGTCAAAGAAAGCAATAAACCTGTTTAGCAGAATGATATACGGCGTGAGAATCAACTTAATTTTTTGCAAAAAAATAAATACATTAAAACGAACAAGGAGGAAATCAGGTGCAAGAATACGGCATCACCAGACAAAAACTTTTTACGCTGTCACGGAAAACAGTCGAAAAACGCATTCGCAAGTTTTACCATGAGACAAAAGATGGCACAGCCACCATTGAACTGTTGATCGCGCTGCAAGTCCGAGCAGAACTCTGCGAATCAGAATTCAAGAGTGTGTTACGCGGATTAGCGAATCATATTTTCTTAAAAACCCGCTCGACTGCCGCGATGCGTCGCTATTATATTTATTTTACCGATTATTTTGGAAAGAAAGAATGGCAATTATTATCCGCGAAATTATTCCCAGCGCAAACCTATGTCGCTGAAGAACCTGAACGATTATTGAATCAAATCACTGAAGAACCATTAACAGGATTTGCGGAATCATGAAGGTGATTTCCAGTCCAAGTGAAGAAAAACGAAAAACGAAAGGAAGAAAACCAAAAAATGAAAACGATTACGTTAGATGCGGAATTTGCCGACGAACTTGGCAAGCCCCATCATTTGAAATTTAAACATTTTGATCCCACCAAAACCGCGGATCAAGTCAAAACAGCATTAACCAAATTAACCAAGATCGGCCTGTTTGAAAAAGATGGGGTCGCGCTATTCAAGGAGGTCCTCCACGCCAAAGTAATCGTGCGAGAAGTCCGCACGATCATTGATGATAAAGAAGAAATTGAGAAACCAGCAAACGATCCAATGAGTGTCATGCTGGAGACAGCTGGCGCACAGCCAGTTGTAGAAGCGACTATTGCAAAAGAAAAACCGCAGCCGCAGTCTGTAAAAAATACCGGACAAATCCGCTTTCCAGAGGATTTCACAATCACCGAAGAGCAGCCAAAACCAGGCTGGTTAATTAAAACCATCCAGCTACCAATGGGAGTGGAACCGCAGGATATTAGTGAAAGTCAGGCATTGATGATGATTACATCCAGTCTGCCAGCAGGCGTCTCCGTGGAGGATCTGGCGGTAGATGAGCAAGCATCGCCTGTGAAGCTGATCATCACGGCGAAATATGAAGAAGAATCAGCGGAAGAAGCCGTCCTGTCGGCAAACAAAGAATCCCCGCCAGCAAAACCTAAGAAGAAACGCAAACGTCTGCTTAATCGTATGCGCAAACGAGAATAAGTACCGATTTCCGCCTTATCAAAAAAATCCAACGTTGGGATGAGGCGGAAGTGTGTACGATTTAAAAAGGTGAGCGCAAATTTTAAGCCCGCAAAAGCTGCGGGCTATTCGTCGTGTTTTGTTTAGAAAGTTGCGAATTAGACAATCAGGATTTTGTAAATAGAATGGGACGGATCATTCTTTATAGTGATCTACTTGATTGATTTATGAGTCTCTCTGCCTTGAGACTGTCAACGATTTGGGCCAAAATGTTTAGTCGAAAATCGGCCTTTTGCCCTATGCTGAATGAAAGGAGATTCGGCATAATATAGTCATAAGGAAAACAACTTCCACCTAAACAAAAATCGGAAGAATGTTTTAAAAACTAGGGTAACTAAAAGGAGAAAAAAGAAAATGAATAAGAAAATGACTAAATCACAAAACAATCGAGTATTAACAGGTACATTGGCAGGAATCGCGGAGTATTTCGGAGTTGATCCGACACTCGCACGTGTCATCTATGTTTTTGCTAGTGTTTTCTTGATCGGCGCACCAATTCTTTTGTATATCCTGTTGGCAATCCTGATTCCAAATGCAAAAAACAGCACGCGCAACTACGAACACAGCTATTACCAATCAAGTAAAAGCCAACCAAAACAAGCAGAAACAACCGCTGATGATTTTTGGGGAGATTTCTAAAAATAAGCTTCAAAAAACGATTCAAATTACTTGAATTTCAATATAAATCACAAGAGTGGACGACTAAAACAGTTGTTCACTTTTTTTGGAGATTTTTCTTCCGGTTGTTCATTGTGCAGCAAGTTCTATCAATTGAAACCAGCGGGTCATTTTGATCGAAAATAATCAGAATGAATCGCTGATTTTTCATTTTTATGGTGCTCCAAATTAAGCCGAAAAAATCAATTTCAATTTTGGAACAATCGATAAAACTAATATCATTTGTTATTTAATATTTTCTGATAATCAAAAAATATAAGTTGTGACATATGTTCCGTATGAGTGCATATGCCATAAAATTGAAAAAAAGTTCTAGGAAAGCGTTGACAAACACTTTTTCGATGTTATACTGGGAACTGTTAAACATTTGCCAAATACATTGGCATATGACAAAAGAGATGGAGGGTTCAAAATGACGTTATATGGTAAGTTATTAGAACGAGAAAAAAATGGTGCTCCAATCAAAGTTGGAGTAATTGGTGCAGGACAAATGGGGTTCGGAATGATTTCGCAAATTTCGACTATTCCAGGGATGATCGTCGCAGGTATTAGCGACATTAATTTAGACGCGGCGAATCGTGCAGCGGAGGCTTACAATGCAAGCGCTGATAAAAAAGTCGACATTCTGATTAGCGAGAATTTTAAAGACATTATTCATTCTGACAAAGTTGAAATCATTGTCGATGCGACAGGCGTACCAGAAGCTGGAGCGCAAATTTCATTAGAATCCTTGATGGCTAAAAAGCACTTAGTTTTACTGAATGTTGAAATTGACATCACAATTGGACCATTGATGAAGAAAATGTACGATGCGACAGACTTGATTTATACCGGTTCAGACGGAGACGAACCTGCTGCAACGATGCAAATGTATGAATTTGCTAAAAGCATGGGGATGGAAGTATTAGTTGCTGGTAAAGGGAAAAATAATAAGCTGATGGTTCATGCTAATCCTGATACGGCTGCTGAAAAAGCCAAAGCACAGGTGATGAGCCCTAAAATCCTAGCGTCATTCCAAGATGGCACGAAGACAATGGGTGAGATGAACCTTTTATCAAATGCGATGGGCTTTGTTCCTGATGTTGTTGGGATGCATGGTATTTCAGCAGATTTAGACGGCACCGTTAAAAATCTAGATTTAAAAGAAAACGGCGGAATTTTAAGCAAGTTTGGCGTTGTTGAATACGTTGACGGCATTGCGCCAGGGATCTTTTGTATCGTAAAAGGACAAAATGAAGGCGTTGCCCATGAAATGAACTACTTGATGAAGAAAGGCGATCGTGATCATCATATCTTATATCGCCCATTCCACTTATGTTCGTTAGAAACACCGATCACTATTGCTCGTGCTGTTTTGGAACAAGATACAGCGATCGTTCCAATGGGCGCACCGGTTTCTGAAACAGTCTGTGTGGCGAAGAAGGACATCAAAGCAGGTGAAAAAATTGACGGGATCGGCGGCTTCTGTGTTCGCGGTGTCTTAGAAACCCATGAAGACATGAAGAAAAATGCAAACATTCCAATCGGTTTGATTGCTGGTGCGGTTGCTAAGAAAGATATCAAAGATGGCGCGTTCTTAACGATGGACGATGTTGAGTTAGACGAATCAACCACCGTTTACAAATTACGCAAGCTGCAGGATGAGACATTCGCTTAAAAGTGAAAACGATTTAGGACGCAGATAGAGCCGCTGCTCTATCTGGTTCTTAAGAAATGAGGGTAATAGTATGCAGATTCTATTGATAATTCTTTTCCTATTAATGATCGCGCAAAGCTTTACGAGCATTATTCAAGTGAAATACTATCAGAAATTTATTGCTAGTATCACAGATGAGTACAAAGAGAACTCTTCCTATGAGTTTTACACGGATGTGTCAAAGGGCAAGCTATTAAAGACCATTGTTGCGGTAGTCGTTGATTCAGAGGGAAGGATTGTCAGTTGTCATGTATGCAGAGGCTTTACCGTATTTGCTCGCTTTAAGGAAGATACGAGTTACCGAGGCGTTTCATTGAAAGGGTTCTCTGAGGAAAAGGCTAAAAAGGCTCGCTTATCTCCAGTAGAGGCTACTCTTGCCAATGTTTATTCCAGAAAGATGGAAACGGTTACTGGTAATTAATAATTAGGAGGAACATTAATGAAGTATATTGAATGGTTTGGTAAAAATTTTATTGGCTTATTTGAAGCTGGTGGGGAACAATTTATGGGATTCATGACAGGGATTGTTCCTTTACTTATCGTATTGTTGACATTCACTTATTCAGTCATCGCCTTTATTGGTCAGGATCGAGTAGACCGTGCAATCCGCTATTGTTCAAAATATATGCTTCTTCGCTACTCGATTATGCCGATTTTATCCGTAATGATGTTAACAAATCCGATGGCCTATACATTTGGAAAGTTCGTTAATGAAGAAGAAAAACCCGCGTTTTATGATTCGGTTGTTTCGTTTTTACATCCAGTTACGGGACTTTTCCCTTATGCCAATGCCGGTGAGCTCTTTGTTTACCTAGGGATTGCCAACGGGGTCATGAAAGCAGGCTACAGTCAGTCAAGTTTAGCTGTACGCTATTTCTTGGTAGGGGTAGTAGTGATTTTATTTAGAGGAATTGTCACTGAACGGCTGACGAAGTTCTTGATCGCAAAAGAGTCAAAACGTGCGAATGCGTAAAAACGAAGCGTACTCTAAATGGGAGGGAAACAAATGTATAAATCAGTTTTTGTAGAACCAGGAAATAATGGCTGGGGTGTGGGCTTCACCCTTACACCATCAGATAAAAAGAATAAGGTTGTGTCAGTAACAGGCGGCGGGATTCATCCGGTGGCTCAGAGAATCGCGGATCTTACTGGTGCTGAGGCTTGGGACGGCTTCAAAAATCAAGTGCCGGAAGATGAAATGCTTTGTGCGGTTATTGACTGCGGCGGGACAGCAAGAATCGGTGTTTATCCAATGAAGCGCATTCCGACTGTCGATATTTTACCATCATCACCGTCAGGACCTTTAGCCAAGCATATTACCGAGGATATTTTTGTATCAGGGGTAAAGCCTGAAAGCATTAAGCTTACTGACGAGCAGGCTGCACCTCAAGCGGCTGCTGAAGCGACTGTAGCAGAAGAAAAGCCTGCGGAGTCAGAAGAAAAATTTGAAGAGAAATATGCCAAGGCCAAAGAAGAGCACGCCAAGGAGAATGCGAAGAAGGATGGCTTTTTAGTGAGATTCTCGCGGGGCATTGGCGGGGTTATGGGAGTATTCTATCAATCCGGTCGTGACGCGGTGGATATGCTCTTGAAAAATATCATTCCATTTATGGCCTTTATTAGTATGATGATCGGAATTATCAATTATACCGGGATTGGTGATTTGATTGCCAAAGTGCTGTCGCCTCTCGCAGGTTCACTTCCGGGGATGATTGTTTTAGCCTTAATCTGTAGTATTCCAATTTTGTCACCGATTTTAGGACCAGGTGCCGTGATTTCTCAAGTAATCGGGGTATTAATTGGGACACAAATCGCGAATGGCTCGATCCCTGTTCAATATGCGCTGCCGGCTCTTTTTGCTATCAACGCCCATGTTGGTTGTGACTTTATTCCTGTAGGCTTGTCCTTAGGTGAAGCAAAACCTGAGACCGTTCAAGTCGGTGTTCCAGCGATTCTATATAGTAGAATGCTGACAGGCTTTACGGCAGTGATTCTGGCTTATTTTGCCAGCTTCGGAATGTATTAATCGAGAAAATTGGAGGAATCTGACATGGTAAAAACAAAAATTGTAGAAATCGGCTCAATGGTGCCGGCGTTTGAAGAGGAACGCTTGATTATTCTTTTCGGACCAAAGGCGACGCCTGAATTACGTGACATCTCGGTGATCCATGAGGTACAAGAACAGCCAGAAAATTCAATTCAAGTCGGTGGCAAATTGAAAGTCGGAGAAAAAGTGTATACTATAGAAGAAGTTGGATCTCAGGCGAATCCGAATTTTGATGAATTGGGTCATGTTTCGATTTATTTCCGCAATGAAGTTGGGGAAATTCTGCCTGGGGCGATTATTGTTAGTCCGGGGGAATTTCCAACGATTGAAGTTGGGGATGAAATAGCGTTTATTTAACAAAAAACCTCCCTCATTTGATTGGGAGGTTTTTTTACACAGGAGGTTATCATATGGATATTCTGGCTGATCGTGACTTGGTTAGAGTGGCAACGATGTATTACAAAGAAGAGATGAAGCAATCAGATATCGCTAAACAATTAGGAATTTCGCGGCAATTGGTTTCAAAATACTTAGTTGACGCCAGAAGTAAGGGAATTGTCGAGATTAACATTAACAGCTCAAGTGCCTATTCAGTTCAGTTGGAGCTCAAATTACAGAAGGCTTTTGGGCTCAAACGGGTGGCGGTATTGGATACGAGCTACTTGGAAAAACAAGAAATTGAAAAATTGATTGTTCAAACAGCCATCGCGGCGTTTCGCAAGGACATTGCCAAGGCTCGTAGAATCGGTGTTTCTTGGGGGAAGGTCCTGCGCAGATTAGTTGATGAATATCCTTATGTGAATCAGCCTGAGTCCACGATTATTCCGCTGATTGGCGGGATGGGTTCAGATAAAGTGGAGGTTCACTCGAATCAGATCGCCCATGACCTATCCAGAAAAATGCGGGCAAAATGTAAATACCTATACGTTCCTGCTTTGGTAGATAGCAGGGACATTAAGAAAAACCTCGTTGAAAATGTGACGGTCAAGGATGTCCTTGAAGACGGGAAAAAGGTAGATTTTGCTTTAGTCGGGATTGCCTCGCCATTTTCTAAAAGCAATACGATGACCGAAATCGGCTACATTGATCAAAAGGATATTGCTGATTTAGCTGAGGCGAAGGTCATTGGCGATGTCAACTCGCGTTTTTTTGATCGTGACGGGAATGAAGTGCGCTGTCGCATCAATGAGAATGTCATTGGCATTAATTTACATGATATTCGCAAAATTGAAAAGGTTTGCGCCATTTGTTTTGAGGATGAGAAAAAAGATGTTTTGTTCACCGCGGTTGAATCAAAAATCATTAACTGTATCACACTTACCGATGGATTAGCCGAATATTTACTGGCTAGAAAAAATCAGATGTAAGCCGGTGAGATTATCTGGCACCATTTTACTGGAATGAAAGGGGAAGCAAATGAGTCTAGCTGACGACAAAAGGCTATTGGTAGAAATAGCCTCATTGTATTACGAACAAAACAAAACACAAGAAGAAATTGCCCAAAAAATGAACATCAGCCGATCATTGGTTTCAAAGTTTTTGGCTAAAGCCAGAAACGAAGGAATCATTGAATTTACGATCAATGATCAGTTTGCGGGACCCTATAGAGAGCTGGAAGAGCAGCTAAAAGAAATGTACGGACTAGAAGAAGTTGTCTGTGTGGAATCCACCGATCAGCACTTTCAAGGCAAAGTTTTAGGACTGGCTGCCGCGAAATACTTATCCAGGATTCTAAAATCTCATGATGTCGTGGCTGTTTCATCAGGTACCACCGTTCATGAGGCAGCAGAAAATTTTTCTAAACAGCATCAATTGCCAAATGTGAAGTTTATTCCATTAGTCGGAGGTCTGGGAACAGAACACCTTACGATCCAATCAAACCGTGTCTGTGAACTGCTGGCTACTAATTCTGGCGGGCGTTCAGTTGAATTGCACGCGCCAATCACCTTAGATGATATCGAAGCCAAACAGGTCTTAATGAAGCAATTCTTTATCAAAAAAGTCTTGGATGCAGCTGAAGCAGCGGATGTCGCGCTAGTAGGAATCGGTGGGACGCCTGAATTTTCTACCTTGACCAATGCCTATTTACCCGAACAAATCGACAATGACCCAGAATACTCACAGGAAAAAATCGCCGGCGATATTTGCTACAATTTCATTGATCATGCTGGAAAAGCAGCGAAATGCAGCTGGAACGATCGAGTCGTCTCGATTGAGCTAAACAAGCTAAAAAAAATCCCCTCCCGAATTGGCGTTTCAGGCGGTCATAAGAAGCTCAGTGGGATCAAAGCAGCTTTGAACGGGCAATTGATCAATGTGTTGATTACTGACGAGAAGACGGGGAGAGAATTGGTTAACGTTTGATGCTCGTTTATTCACCTAAAATAGGAAGAGGTCGACTCATAAGACGCTACTTATTAGTCGCTGTTTATTCGTGAATGTGAGCTGATCCGAAAGTCTATAAGACTTTTGGGTCAGCTCCTATTTTTGTTGAGAAATAGTGAGAAAATTTAACCTTTTTCGATTGTTAACGTATACTTGTGTTGCAGAGAAAATAATGAGTGAAAGTGTGACTGGCGATGAAAAGAGAAGCTGTTTTGAATAAGCTAAATCGACAAATTTATGATGGAAAGTTCCTCTTAGGTGTTGCAACGGCTACCGGGATGAGTGCTATTAACGCAAAGGAAGGTGGAGCAGATTTAATATTAGCCTTGAATTCTGGAAAATTTAGGCAAATGGGTCGAAGTTCATTAGGCGGGTATTTGCCATTTGCAAATAGTAATGATTTAGTAATGGAATTTTCCACAAAAGAATTATTGCCAATCTTAGGGAATTCTCCGGTCTTATTTGGTGTAAATGCAACAGATCCATTACTGGACTCAGATGAGCTAACCCATCAGATTAAAGAATGTAATTTTGCAGGAGTCGTTAACTATCCAACAATCAGTTTGATTGATGGAAAGTTTAGAGAAGCGCTAGAAGAGGAGCAGATAACTTTCTCTCAAGAGGTAGCGTTTATTGGTAAAGCCAAAAAAGCTGGTCTATTTACCATGGGATTTGTCACTAATATTCGTGAAGCTGAACAAATGGATCAAGTGAGTCCGGAAATAATTTGTATCCATCTTGGTTTAACTGAAGGCGGTAATTTAGGTGCGAAAAAAATGAAATCTTTTGAAAATATGCTTAGCACTATTCAAGATATTTGTCTGAAATTGAAAGAGCTTAAATCAACTAGCATTATTATGGTTTACGGTGGCCCCATTAATGATTTGATAGAAGTTCGTTACGTATACAATAAATTTCCAGAGATAAAAGGATATATCGGGGGATCAACCTTTGAAAGAATTAATTCCGAACAAATTTTATCCTCTCAGATTAAGTCTTTTAAAGATGCTACTCACACGCAACATGATAATCTGACCATTCAAATTTTGGAGGGAATTGAAAAGTATTATGATTATGTTGACTTCGTAAAAAAATATATCAGTGAGAATTATTCAACAACTATCTATATGAGTGATCTAGCTGATTTTACAAACCTGTCGCCTAGCTATTTAAGTGATCTATTTAAAAGAAAAGTAGGTATTAGTTTTACCGAGTATCTAATTAAATTTCGACTAAATAAAGCCATTGAGTTAATGAATTCAACGAATCTAAGATTAATTGAAATAGCGAATAGTGTGGGATATTCGGACTATGCACAGTTTAATAAGATTTTTAAAAAATATATGAAGCAGTCACCAAAACAATACAGAAAATCTAATATATAAACTATTTCTGCGAATGATAAAACGTTTTCAATGCAGGCTTTACTACCTATAATCAAGTTGTAAGCAGTTAACTATTGAAAGAATAGGGAGGTAGAAACAATTGAAAACTGTTGCTTTAGTAGGAACTTTTGATTCAAAAGGTACAGAGTATCAGTACATCAAAGAGCTTTTAGAAAAACTTGATTTGAAAGTGTTTACTATTCACACTGGTGTATTCGAGTCATCTTTTGTTCCAGATGTTGATGTAGCTGAGATTGCTGCGGAAGCCGATGAAGACATTGCGTCAATCCGTAAACGTAATGATCGAGCTTATGCAACGGAGGTTTTATCGAGAGGGTTAAAGAGTTTACTTCCAAAATTATTTGCACAAGGATTATTTGATGGTGTTCTTTCTTTTGGAGGGACAGGCGGGACCTCATTAGTTGCTCCTGGGATGAGACAATTGCCGATTGGGATTCCCAAGTTGATCGTTTCAACAGTGGCTTCAGGAGATACTAGTGTTTATGTTGGAACCAGTGACATCATGATGATGCCTTCAATTGTCGATGTTTCGGGACTAAATAAGATATCGAAGCGAATTTTTGGAAATGCCGTTTCTGCAATGGCTGGGTTGTTGAATTATCGATTTGAAACTGAAGAGGACGAGCATCCATTGGTTGCGGCTACTATGTTTGGCGTTACCACACCGGCTGTTAATTTTGCGCGAGAGTATCTTGAAAAAAACGGCTATGAAGTTCTAGTATTTCATGCAACTGGAATTGGTGGTCGAACGATGGAATCACTAGTTTCGGATGGATATTTTACAGGTGTGCTTGATTTGACAACGACAGAATGGGCAGATGAGTTGGTCGGAGGAATCCTAAATGCTGGAGAACATAGACTAGAGGCGGCTTCATTGGCAAAAATACCACAAGTTGTTTCACTTGGAGCGATGGATATGGTCAATTTTGGGCCCTTTGACACGGTTCCTGATCAATTCAAAAATAGAAATTTTTACAAACACAATCCGACTGTAACATTGATGAGAACGACTGTCGAAGAAAATGAAAAATTAGGTAAGATTATCGCAAGCAAGCTAAATTTAGCTAAGTCAGAGACCATTCTAGTTATTCCGAATGGCGGATTTTCAGCCATTGATGTAAAGGATGGACCGTTTCATTGTCCTGAAGCAGATAAAGCGTTGATTGATTCAATTAAGAAGCATTTAACTAATGAAAGTGTCAAATTAATTGAAAAGGAACAAGCAATCAATGATAAGGCGTTCGCGGAATTTTCAGCGCAGCAATTAATCAACTTAATGAAAAGGGGAAATGAATCATGAATAAGCAAACAAGAAAAGAGATCGTTGCAGATTTTAAAAGAAAAGTAAAACAAGGAGATATTTTAGTAGGAGTAGGCGCAGGCACAGGAATCACAGCTAAAAGCAGTGAAGCCGGCGGAGCTGATATGTTGATCATTTACAATTCTGGACGCTATCGAATGGCTGGAAGAGGTTCATTAGCCGGACTTCTTTCTTACGGCGATGCGAACCAAATTGTCGTGGAAATGGGACAAGAAGTTTTACCTGTAGTGAAAGAAACACCTGTCCTAGCCGGTGTCTGCGGAACAGATCCATTCCGTGTAATGGAAATTTATCTTAAACAACTAAAAGATCAGGGCTTCAATGGCGTACAAAATTTTCCAACTGTGGGCTTAATTGATGGTGTCTTTAGACAAAATCTAGAGGAAACAGGCATGGGTTATGATTTAGAAGTAGAGATGATCAAGAAAGCTCACGAGTTAGATATGCTAACAACACCTTATGTATTTGATCCAGAGCAAGCCAGAAAAATGGCAGAAGCAGGAGCCGATATCTTAGTTGCTCACATGGGATTAACAACAAAAGGAACGATCGGTGCCAAAACAGCCTTAACTTTGGATGATTGTGTAGAAAAAATTGAAGCGATTATTGAAGCAGGCAGAGAAGTTAATCCTGAAATAATGGTCATTTGTCACGGCGGACCAATCGCTGAACCTGAAGATGCAAAATATGTTATTGAGAAAACAAAAGGAATCGATGGATTCTTTGGTGCCTCAAGTATTGAACGTTTTGCAGCAGAAAAGGGGATTCGGGAACAAACAGCGGCATTTAAAGGAATAAAAAGTTAAATAAAACATGAGAATTTAGAAATATTAATAGATAAACTAATCTAATTTATTTTCTGAGAGCCCAATCATTTATGGTGATTGGGCTATTTTTACGACAACCTTGCTTTATCAATTACCAACCGCTGATTTTTTTTTAAAAATGAAGGAACAGGCTTCTATCAAGCTGATAGTTCCTGTTCCTTTAGTTTTTGTTGAAATTTGAGTTTTAGATTTAAATATTTACACTCGTTCTAACTGATTATTTTTTTTCGATACCTAGCAGGTGTTGTACCGACGAAGGAACGGAAGATTTTGCAAAAATAGCTCGTTTGTGAAAAGCCAATTTCCTTTGAGATGGCGTTTACGCTTAGGTCTGAATGAGTTAAAAGAATTTTTGCTTGTTTCACTCTTCGTTGGTTTAAATAGGTATTGAAGGGAACCTGGATTTCCTTTTTGAATACGCGACTAAAATGGAACGGACTTAAATAGACATGATCCGCGACATCCTTAATCGTTAAGTCAGAGGTGAAATTTTTGTTTATGTAAGTGATCGCTTTAGAAATTTCTGCTTTTTTTGGATCATTCACAGCTTGTTTTTCTATTTCTAGTGTGGGAAGCGTAAATTTCATTTGATCACGCGGATCGATCGCTTTAAATTGATAATCGATGATTGTTTCGAGTAACGATGTAGCAGCTTCAAGCTGAGTTTTAGTCACTGTTTTTTGTTTTCTTGCCTGTCGTAAGTCGGGATAAAATTGCCAACGAGTACTCGTCGGCTGTAGTTGAGGAATTTGATTTTCCTCGTCCTCCTTTAGGTCTATCTGTCCAAAAGAAATAGCTCCCATCAAGTGATTATTTAGAATAATAGGTAACGAAACATTGACAAGCCCAGCATGACAACGATACATACAAACCTTCTTATCTTGATATGCTTCTAGTTCGCCAATAGCATGACATTGTTGACAGCGTGATTTGAATGCGGGCTTTGAACGCACTTTTTGGCAAAAAGTTGAGAAACTAGAAAAATCAGAAATGACCTGTCCTTGTCTGTTAACAACGACTAAGGAAAAATTGGTTGCAGCAGAAAATGCTTGCAGGGTGTTGAAAAAATCCAACGAGCTGTTTGTCTCCATTTCATTACCTCCATTCTTTATTGAAAAATAATTAGATCAATTGATTTTAAAAGTTATGCTTCGTCGATAGCTCAAACAGATATTCTATTTACTACTATCCTTCTGCCACTTTCTTAAGTGTTGCGTCAACAGTCTCCTTAAAATAGGCGCCAGCAAAAGATAAAAGACAATATTCCCAAATCCATGCATAAGGTCAGTCGGAAGCCCCGCCAAGTAATAGGGGAGGAAGGCCGAAATGCCGAAAAACGGCGCCTGTATTGCGGAAATAAAAAAGCCAAAGAGAATTCCTGAAATACCGGCATAAATGGCCTGCAATAACAGACTATTTTTAAAGGTAGGGCTCATTTTTAATACACCGGTTAGAAAAATAATCAAACTGTAGGTAATAATTTGCGCAATTGTCCAGACGCCCATTCCCATGTAGAAATTTGTGATCAAAATGGAAAAAATACTGACTAAAAGCCCTTGATAGCTTCCCCAATAAATGGTGATGATTAAAAGAATAGCAGTTACTGGCTGGACATTTACGATAAATTGGAAGAAGGTCCGGCTAACCACACATAAAGCGGTCATCATTGACAGCAGGCTTAACTCTCTTACTCCAAGTGAAAAGAAGATAGCTGTTTTACTATTAGAATTGTTCAAGCTTGAACACCACACGATCACCTTCCTGCAGAACAACATCCTTTGCTCCAGAATTTACTTGCTCATCGTTTATTGTAAATACCCAATATTTATTGTTTTTATCGTCTTGAGCTTGCCCATCAATGGAAGTAATCATTCCATCCTTATCCTCAATCGCATAATTATCCTTAAGTACATCAAATAGTTTTTCTCCCTTATTGAAAGTTACGTCTTTTTTCGATAATTCCTTTTCTCCATCCAATAAGGTAATGGACGCCTTAATCTCTGTTTCTTGACTGCTGGAGATCGTTTCTTTCGGCGTTGAACTAGCTGTCGAATCAGCTTCTTTCGTTGTGCAGCCGCTAAATAGCACAAGGACTGCTGCTAATACAAAAAAACAAATTTTTTTCTTCATAATTATCTATCTCCTTTTGTAAAAAAATAAAGACACCCCAAAATATAAGGGTGTCTAAAATGATTGAAACAAACGACCCTGATATTGCTTGTTCTTATCAATCAGGATTAGTGTCTGACTTTGCCTAAAGCATTTACAGTAGAAAGGGGCTGTAAAGGAATTTCACCTTTTTCCTAATAGCTGATTGAAATCTATTTAGTTTTTAAAAACACGATCACTATTGCGATAAAATACTTCCTCTTTATTTTTCAAGGTGTTGACATAACGAGCTGTCACAAACAAATAATCCGATAGACGATTAACAAAAACATAAGCGTGAGTGTTGATTTCTTCTTGTTCCATCAGGGTGACAATGCGGCGTTCAACTTTACGACAAACCGCGCGAGCATAATGCAACCATGAAGCCAAGGCGTTTCCACCAGGCAAAATAAATTTTTCGATTGCTGGAGTCTTATCAGTGTACCAATCAATTTGCAGCTCCAGCCATTTTGTTGGCTTTTCTGTGATGCGCAGGGGAAGCTCCCCATCTATATTTGCTAAATCTGTTCCGACATCAAACAATAAGTGTTGAATTTCAGTCAGTTCCGTTGCCAGCTTACTGAAGGCTTCTTGCTTGATTTCATCTTGGCTAATGATTAAGCCAATGAGTGAGTTTAGTTCGTCGACTTCTCCATAGGCTTCAATACGGGGAGAGTCTTTCATAAGACGAGGCCGCCCGATTGCACTGGTTTTTCCTTTATCACCGCTACGAGTATAAACTTTCATTGCAACAAAACCTTTCTCTAAATTATTGGAAACGCATACAAATAAAGTAACAGATTAGTACAAGAAAAGAAATGCCAAATACGAATGTTTAGTATGCCAATTTTTATTTCTTTTTAAATATTTCAAAAAAAGATTCAAAATAATCAATTTTCGAATAGTAACTATGCAAGTTTGTGAATTTCCCGTAGAGAAGAAAAAGTATCATATTGTTGAAAGCGCTTCATAATAACATGGAAGGACGAATGCTATGAAAAATCCGAGAATCGTTGTTGATCGGACAAAGTTAAGAGAGAACATTTCATTTATTGTAGCGAAATTAAAAGAACATGACTTAACGATCACGGCCGTAACAAAAGTATTCAATGCGCATTCACAAATTATTGCTTTATATGAAGAATTTTCTGACATTATTTATTTTGGAGATTCCCGCATTGAAAATTTAATGAGCTATTCCCACTCAAAAAAGCAGAAGATTTTGATTCGGATACCGATGATCAGTGAAGTTCCTGAAGTGATCCAATACGCGGATATTAGTTTTAATTCGGAGTTAAAAACGATCCAGCTGCTTGATTGCGAGGCACAGAAGCAAAAGAAGCTGCACAAAATTGTCTTAATGGTAGACCTGGGTGATTTGCGGGAAGGCTTTTTTGAAAAGGAAGAGCTGTTTGACTGTATTCGTGAAGTCATGAAGCTGAAAAACATTCAAATTTATGGTCTAGCCGTGAATTTGACCTGTTACGGCGCCATCATACCTAGTTCGAAAAATCTTGGAAATTTGGTCGCTATCCAAGAAGAAATCAAGGAACGGTTTGATTTGTCTTTAGAGATGATTTCTGGCGGCAATTCTAGCTCACTGTATCTGCTGGATTCACCAGAGGATCAGCTTCCTAGCGGGATCAATAATTTGAGAATTGGTGAAAGCTTTGTATTAGGAAGAGAAACGGCTTATGGCGCCGATTATCAAGTAATGCATCAAGACGTCTTTACTTTGGTGACAGAAATTGTCGAAGTAAAGCAAAAGCCCTCCTATCCGATTGGCGAGATTGGCGTGGATGCCTTTGGTAAAAAGCCTCACTACGTTGATAAGGGAAAGATGCTACGGGGTATAGTGGCGATTGGCCAACAGGATATTGCATTGGATGATATTACGCCGAAAGATTCGCAAATCGAAATCTTAGGAGCCAGCTCCGATCATCTGCTGTTAGATCTAACACAGAGTGAGAGAGAGTATCAGGTGGGAGATGAGATTGAATTTTCAGTCTCCTATGGATCGGTATTAAGCACATTTACGAGCAAATACATCAAAAAAGAGTTCATAAATTAAAGGAGGAAAAAGAATGTCACTCAAAGAACAGCAGGAGAACCAATCAACAGATTCAGCTTCGTTAAAGCGAGGGATGAAGATTCATCACGTTGCGATGTTGAGCGTAGGCGGAACGATTGGAACAGGATTGTTTCTGGGAACTGGTTATGTTGTCCAGCAATCTGGGCCCGGTGGAACCTTTATAGCCTATGCCTTTGGGGCGCTGATCATGGTTCTCATGATGTTAAGTATGGGAGAAATGCTGGTACAAATGCCTGTTGCCGGTAATGTTCAGGCCTATGCGACCCAGTTTTTAGGCTATGGCGCAGGCTTTACTGTTGGATGGGTAAAATGGCTGCAGCTAGCGGTTACTGTTCCAACACAGATTGTGGCTTCAGCGATTATTATGAAAAATATTATTCCACAGGTACCATCAATTGTCTGGATCATCGGCTTTGGTCTGCTGCTATTTTTCTTAAATTCGCGCTCCAATGAAGAGTATGGTTCCTCTTCGTTCTTCTTCAGCAGTATCAAAGTGATCCTAATCGTTGTTTTCGTGCTGGTTGGTTTAGGGATGATTTTAGGTGTTGGTGGAAATGGTGTGGGCTTAGCGAATTACACCAATGACGGCGGACTATTTCCGACAGGCTTTCGTCCAATCATGATGTCGATGATGACTGCGGTTTTTGCTTATAGCGGCGCAGATATGTTTGCGACAGCTGCCGGTGAAAGTGAAAATCCTGAAAAGAATCTGCCTCGAGCAATCAAGATTAGCTCTTTAAGTATCATTATCAGCTACGCCTTGACATTGTTTGTTCTAGTTGCGGTTCTGCCTTGGCGTGAAGCGGACTTGATGGGCAGCCCGTTTGCCTACGTATTTGGAAAGCTTGGTATTTCTTCAGCAGAAATGATCGTGAATCTGGTTGTTGTTACCTCAGCACTGTCTTCAGCGAACGCCCATGTTTTTGCTGCCGTTCGTACTCTATGGTCAATGGGGCACTTTGAACAGGCTCCTGGTTTCGTAAAAACAGTGAATAAACGCAAAGTGCCGATCAATGCCTTGATCGTGACGATGATTTTCGCCGTATTTGCGGTGGCATCAAGCTTCATTTCGCCAGATGTTGTGTATTTATTTTTGACATCGTTTATCGGAGCAGCAGAATTGGTGGTTTATTCGATTACCGGAGTCTGCGCTTTGAAGCACCGAAAGGCCTTTTTAGCGAAAGGCAATACAGTGGCAGATTTAAAATTTAAGATTCCACTGTTTCCAGTCGTCCCAATTTTGTTAGTCATCTTATGTATTTTAGTGGCTACAGGGATGCTCCTTGATCCGACTCAGCGAGGCGCGCTGACAACAGGCGCACCGGTCTTTATTGCCTTGTTTGTTGGAAGCACCATATGGGCAGGAATGAAAAGAAAGAACAAAGAAGAAGCACCAGACAAATCATCAGTAGAATAAAAAATTACTTAGGAGGATTCAACTTGAAAAACGTAAAAGTCATTATTTGGGGAATGGGTGCCATGGGAAGCGGCATGGCAAAAATGCTAATGAAGAAAAAGGGTGTCGATGTTGTTGGCGCGATTGATATCGGCGATAAGATCGGAAAACCAATCTTTGAAGTGTTGGGAGAGGAATTTCCTAACAATGAAAATATAAAAATTAGTACGGCAGAGGATGCGATTACAGAAAAAGCAGCGGATATTGTTCTGCTATGTACAGATTCCTTTACAGTAAAGGCCTTCGATAAAATTAAAAAAATCGTCAAAAACAAGATCAATGTCATCACCAGCGCTGAGGAAATGGCCTTTCCAATGGCACAAAATCCAGCGTTAGCAGAGCAATTAGATAAACTAGCCAAAGAAAATGGCGTGTCAATTCTGGGAACAGGCATCAATCCGGGATTGATTATGGATGTATTGGTACTGGTAATGACGGGGGCTTGCGAGGATATCAAACATATCACTTCTCGTCGTGTAAATTCCCTCTCTCCATTTGGAAAAGCGGTAATGGAGGAGCAAGGGATCGGTATTTCTGTAGAAGAATTTGAACAAGGGAAGAAAGATGGTACCTTAGCGGGGCACGTCGGCTTCCCAGAATCGATGCTAATGATTGCGAAGGCTTTGGGTGTTGAGCTAGACACCGTTAAACAATCCATGGATGCGATCGTAACGGATGTTGATCGTGTGGCTCCATACGGCGAAGCAAAAGCAGGCGCGGTTGCTGGTGTTTCCATGAAGGCAAGCGGAATCAAGGACGGCAAAGAGCTGATCGCCATGGATCATCCGCAACAGATCGAACCAGAGCAGGTAGGTGTCCAAACGGGGGATTATGTCATTATTGATGGAAATCCTCAGGTTAATCTAGTGAATTCACCAGAAATTGAAGGCGGAGTTGGAACGATCGCCATGTGTGTCAATATGATTCCCCAAACAATCAATGCGCGTCCAGGCTTAGTCAGCATGATTGACTTGCCGATTCCTCATGCGATTTTAGGAGATTTTAGAGATCAAATCCATGAAGAGGCAAAAATCGTTTAAGAGACAGGAAAGGGTAGAAAAGATGATAAAAAGCGGAAGTTGGGTGCAGATTCATTCAGTTGTGTTAAAGACGAATGAACGGGCATCGCAAGTACCAGATAGCACCAAAAAAGTCCCGCTGGAAATGTGGGTCAAGGGTTTTTTACAAGAGGATGGCAATATCGGAGAAGAAGTAACGATCAAAACCGTCACCGGTCGGATGGAAATTGGGCGATTGGTACAGGTTGATCCGACATTTAATCATAGCTTCGGAAATTTTGTTCCAGAAATCGTCGAGATTGATCAGATGCTGAGAAAAGAATTATTTGGAGGTGCAGATTAGTGAGAGACGACAGTTATCAAGCCGTCATGGCACGTCGCGGAGAGCTGATGGAGGCCTCATTGCAAATCAATTATGAAGAATTTGAGCTAGAAGGTGTAGCCTTTGATTACGAAAAAATGATGTCAGAGGCTGCCTATTCGATGGAAGAAATGATTGAGATTCAACGCTCGTTAGGTGTGGGGAATACGCCAATTGTCGAGCTGAAGAATTTAACCAAGCTCGCCAGAAAATATGCGCCACAAGGAAACGGTGCGCGGATTTTTGTAAAGGATGAAGCGGCTAATGCTTCAGGAAGCTTCAAGGATCGACGCGCGGCCATCTCGGTGTATCATGCCAAGAAATTAGGCTACGAAGGTGTGGTGACCGCAACTAGCGGAAACTACGGTGCAGCAGTCGCTTGTCATGCCGCAAAACTCGGCTTGAAGTGTATTGTTGTTCAGGAATGCTTTGATTCAAAGGGTGTCGGACAGCCAGAAATCGTTGAAAAGGCTCGCAAATGTGAAGCATTAGGTGCGGAGGTTGTCCAGCTGACAGTTGGACCGGAATTATTTTATCAATTCCTAAAACTAATTGAAAAAACCGGCTTCTTCAATGCCTCCTTATATACACCCTTTGGAATCGCAGGTGTTGAGACATTAGGCTATGAAATCGTCCAGCAGTTTAGCCAGCTTGGTCAGCAGCCAGACATCGTTGTGGCTACAAATGCGGGCGGCGGAAACTTGACTGGTACTGCTCGGGGAATGCGCAAAGCGGGAAATACAGAGACGAAAATTGTTGGCGCCAGTGTCGATTTGCAGGGACTGCACATGGCATCAGATGTAGATTTTAATCGGAAATCATTTACGACTGGACATACCGGCTTTGGTGTACCTTTTACGACTTCACCAGATCGTTCAGATGTTCCGCGCTCGGCCGCCCGTCCACTGCGTTACATGGATCGTTACGTGAAAATTCGTCAGGGTGAAGTGTTCTTTATCACCGAAGCTTTAGCCAACTTGGAAGGATTAGAAAAGGGTCCAGCAGGAAATACTTCCTTAGCTGCCGCCTTTGTCTTGGCGCAAGAGATGCGGGAGGATCAAATTATTTTAGTTCAGGAAACGGAATATACCGGCGCTGGCAAGAGTGTTCAGCCGCAGCTATCCTTTGCACGAGAAAATGGGATCGATGTTCGCTTTGGCGATCCAGCAGAGGAGATCCCAGGAAAATCGATCATCTTACCTTCTTCACCGGAAAAAATCTCAGTGAACGACATTGATTTGGCTTATCTGAAGCAATCACTGGTGAAGAATGTACTGAAAACGACTGATCAGCCATTATCTGAAGTTGAACTGAAGTACTTGGCAGAAGAGATCAATGGAACTGTTGAGCAGGTCCAACAAATCATTAAAAATTTGAACTAAGAGGTGACGGAATTGGAAAATATAAAATTTGAGGATGCGAGAAAGCATTTAGCTGATTTAAGCGATGAGGAATTGAAGGCACGTTTTTGGCAACTAGCAGAAGAGGTCGTTGAACCGATGCTAGACATGGGGAAAAAATACACCTCGCCGTCAATTGAACGTTCCGTCTTATTACGAATGGGCTTCTCATCAATTGAAGCAACAGAAATTGTTAAACGTGTGCTGTCGCATGAGCTGATGGGCAAAGGAGCCGGACACATCGTTTATCGAATCGCCAAAGAAAATGGTCTGAGCGTCCGAGATGCCGGATTAAAACTAGCCGATGGCGAACTATGGGAACAAGTAGATCGTATCTTCAAGGAGGCAAACTAAGATGTCAAAAGAGATGAAGCTTGATGAAAATAAAAAGTTAGATATACACGAAATTTTGGATGATTTAGCCAATTATCGTCCAAGACGTCGCGGCTGGTCGTGGCGTACGCCAGTTCCACGCTACAAGATGCACAGCTTTGAATACCATGACATGGCGGAATCCTTAAAAAAATATGTTCCCTTACCGTCTGCAAAATATTTTGACAATATTGATCCTCAAGGAACCTCTTCAATTACAACGGAAATAGCTTCAGGTCGTTTTGAAGATGATATTCGCAGAATGCGGATGGCCGCATGGCATGGTGCCGATCATCTGATGGTGATTCGTACGGCAGGTCAGTCCCATTTTGAAGGGCTGATTGAGGGCACACCGCAAGGAATCGGCGGTATTCCAATTACGCGAAAACAAGTTCGAGCGCAAAGAAAAGCGTTGGATGCGATTGAAGACGAAGTAGGCCGTCCAATTAATTATCATAGCTACGTTTCAGGAATCGCTGGTCCAGAGGTTGCGGTAATGTTCGCCGAAGAAGGAGTCAACGGCGCTCACCAAGATCCGCAATACAATGTATTGTATCGCAATATTAATATGATTCGTTCGTTTGTCGATGCCTGTGAATCGAAAAAGGTGATGGCTTGGGCAGGAATAGCCCAAATTGACGGGGCGCATAACGCGAATGCTACGGCACGCGAAGCCTGGAAGGTTATGCCTGAGCTGATGGTCCAGCACGCGATTAATTCGATCTTCTCCCATAAAGTCGGAATGGAAAAATCAGACATCTGCTTGTCCACCGTTCCACCAACGGCACCACCAGCACCATCAATGTACCTAGACTTGCCGTATGCTGTTGCTTTGCGGGAATTTTTCAGCGACTATCGGATGCGTGCGCAGCAGAATACAAAATACATGGAGGCCTCAACCCGTGAAGCTACGGTGACTCATGTACTGAATCTATTGATCTCAAAATTAACCAGTGCCGATATTCAATCAACTATTACGCCAGATGAGGGTCGCAATGTTCCTTGGCATATTTACAATATCGAAGCTGTTGATACCGCGAAACAGGTTTTCCAAGGTTTAGATGGCTTTGGTGATATGGTGAAGCTGCTTGATGATGGCCCGTTACGAGAAACAGCTCGTGAAATCAAAGAAAGAGCGGTCCTGTTCTTTGAAGGAATCATTGAAGCAGGCGGCTACTTCCAAGCAGTTGAAGATGCTTTCTTCGTGGATTCTGGAAATTATCCAGAGCGAAATGAGGACGGAATTTCTCGCAAAATTAATGGCGGTGTTGGAGAAAATACAGTTTATGAACGAGATGAAGATTATTTAGCGCCCGTTACCGCTCATTACGGTTATAACAACGTCGCTCAATACGATGAGGGCGCGGTAGATGATCCTGCGAGTCTAATTGGCGGCTCTACTTTTGAAAAACCGGAGAAAATTATTTTTATCGACGAACTGGATGAAAATGACAACGTCAATGTTCGTTTAGAAGAAAACAAAGAGCTTCGAGAAAAGGAATTGATCAAACCAGAAGCAGAATGGCAGGGCGATGGGATTATCCTACTAACAATGATGCTTCCAGAATCAAAACGTGTGGCAGAATTTGCGGCGCTAGAAATTGGGAAGAAGATGGGTCTGGTCGATTGCGAAGTGATCAACAAGGAAGTGATGCAGGCCGCCGAAGGAACACGAATCGAGCTAAAAGGCCGGGTACCATTTACGATTGATAAAGCCACTTTAGTCATTCCTGAAGAACCAAAAACATTGTCGGACGATGAAATTCGCGAAGAAGTAAAACGCAAAAAAATGGTGATTGTTGCAGGAACAGTAGGCGAAGATGAACATTCTGTAGGATTGCGTGAAATCATCGACATCAAACACGGCGGAATTGAAAAATACGGAATGGAAGTTCATTACTTAGGGACGAGTGTACCAGTTGAAAAAATAGTGGATGCGGCAATCGAATTAAACGCCGACGCAATCCTAGCTTCAACGATTATCAGTCATGATGATATTCATTACCGTAACATGAAACGGATTCACGAATTAGCAATTGAAAAAGGCGTTCGTGAAAAAATCATGATCATGGCTGGAGGAACCCAAGTTATTCCAGAGATCGCTGTTGAAAATGGAATGGACGCTGGCTTTGGTCGAGGAAGTAATGGAGCAAATGTTGCAACAGCGTTAGTAGAGCTCAGGAAAGAAATGGAAAGAGAAGAAGTCTAATGAAAATTGATATCTTAGTAGCAGAGATCGGGTCCACGACAACCGTGGTTAATGCTTTTCAAGGTATCCACGGAGCGCAGCCTGTCTTTTTAGGACAAGGACAGGCTGCAACAACGGTGTTAGAGGGTGATGTTCGAATCGGTCTAGAGAACAGCATCAAGGATCTGCAGGAACAGCTGGAGGTGGATCATCTATCCTATGACGAGATGTTCGCCACATCCAGTGCGGCCGGCGGGCTAAAAATGACTGTTCATGGGTTGGTTTTTGATATGACTGCACGTGCGGCCAAAGAAGCGGCGCTGGGAGCAGGAGCAATTGTCCATATGGTGACCGCAGGAAAATTACGGCGAACAGACATGAAAAAAATCGCGGATGCTTCGCCAAATATTATTTTGATTGCAGGCGGAGTTGATTATGGCGAACGTGAAACGGCATTAGACAATGCAGAAAAAATCGTTGACTTAGGTCTTTCGATTCCCGTGATTTATGCGGGTAATGTTGAAAACAATGAAGAGATCAAACTGATTTTTGAAAATAGTCAACAGGAGCTGTACATTGTTGAAAATGTTTTTCCTAAGATTGACGAGTTGAATGTCGAGCCGACACGCAGGGTGATTCAAAATGCCTTTGAAAAGCATATCATCCACGCGCCCGGAATGGAGCATATTCACGATCTGGTAAATGAAACCATTACACCAACTCCAGCGGCGGTAATGAATTTAAGCCAGCTAATCTATGAAAAAATCGGAGATGTCTTAGTCGTCGATGTGGGTGGCGCAACAACAGATGTTTATTCTGTCACCGAGGGAACCGATGCTATTTCAAAAATTCAAGTTGCTCCTGAGCCAGTAGCTAAAAGAACGGTTGAAGGAGATTTGGGCATGTTTGTCAATATGGAGCATGTCATCGAGATTGTTGGTGAAGAGCAGCTTGTCAAAGAAGGACATAACCTGGAAAAGCTGCGTCGGGAGTATCACTCGATTCCTAAGAATAAAGAAGAAAGAGCATTTATCGAACGATTGACCGAAGTAGCCGTGAAGACGGCGGTAGATCGGCATGTTGGTGCTCTACGCTATGTTTATGGGCCTTCTGGAAGAGACACGTTAGCCCAAGGGAAGGATCTGTCGAATATTCGCTATGTCATTGGAACCGGAGGCGCATTGACACGATTGAAGAATGGTCCAGACATTTTGAAGAACATTCGCAAGGAAGATTCGGATACAAAATTGCTGCCAACAGGTATTCCGAAAGTTTTGATTGATCATGATTATATTATGTCCTCATTGGGAGTATTAGCATGTAAATATCCCGATGAAGCCTTGAAGCTACTAGAAGCTTCATTAGGCTATCCGCTGTTAAATGAAGAGTTAATTTCTAGTGCTACTGCTTCTCAATAAGAAGCTTCTATGCTAAAATGATGGTAGTTTAATACAATTGAGTGCGTAATAGTCGTTATGACTTGATGGAAGTTGGTGAAAGTCCAACGCTGTACCCGCAACTGTAAGGATCGTAGTATCCAAGTCAGGAACATCGTGAGTGCTCAATCACTTTTTCGGGAGTAAGAAAGTGGCTATAAAACCATGAAAGTAGCCGCTTTGTCTCAAAACAAAGCGGCTTTTTGTTGTTTAAAAAGATTCCCCAATCTTTTTAAATCATTTAATAAGAAATCAGATCCATTGGACTTTGGCGGTCTTTGAGTGGGCCTGACTTTGCTGACAGATAAGCGAATACAAATTTTGAATACTTTCATGGTTGCTGCTTGCTTTATTGATTACCACATTAACAGGTTCATTTGTCGAAAGCTCTTTGATGATCGAAATTTGTTTTGAATCAATCAAATGTCGAATTCTTCCTGCTCGAACGATGCCCAGCATGCTATTGTTCAAGACGGCTTCTTGCACCACTTCATCACTTGTTGAATCGATGATTTGCGGTGTGTTAAGTGATTGCTTAAAGGAGTTGTGGTAGTTATAATATTCAGATTGATCCACAACGATTGGATAACGTTCAAAATAATCCTCCAGCTGGAAATTAGAACGATAATATTTTGTATTGATACACAAGACAACGCTTTCATAATCGATCGTTTCATAATTCAAATCAGAAGATGCGATATTGCCTGAAATAATTCCTATATCGATCTCATTTTTTAACAACTGACTGATTGTTTCTTCGTTACTAGAACCATGCAGCTGAAAAGATAGAGTCGGATTTTTTTTGCTTATTTGACGAATGGCCGGTAAAAAATAGCGAAAGCAATAGTAATCGTGTCCCTGTAGCTGGATTAGATAATTCTTTCCATATTCGCTAGGAATTCCTTCGATCAGATTCACTTCTCTTAGTATGTTGATTGCACGTTTATATAACTGTTCTCCTGCGTAGGTCAATACATATTTTCCCCTGCGTTTCTCTAATAAAATGGTCCCTAGATGTTCTTCTAAGCTGCGTATATGCTTCGTGACTGTTGGCTGTGAATAATTCAATTTGATTGCGGCTTTAGTAAAATTCAATTCCTCAGCAACGACTTGAAACGTTTGCAATGTTCGAAACTCCATAATCTCCCTCCACTTATATTTATTCTAAAAATAATTTCCATAAAAAGCATTTTCGTTAAAATTATTTTTAACATTACTTCCATTATAATATAAATAGAGCCTATTGTATAGGGAACGAACGGTGGTCTAGCCTAAGAATGAATGAGGATAAAAAAACTTATTTTTACTTTGGAAGCGCATGACGTCAGGATCAAGAAAGGGTAAAATGATACATATTTTATACGAATCGTTCCTCATTAATAGCTCGCCGAAAATAAAAAGAATAACTAACTAAAAAATAGAAGACTCTTGATCCTGTTTTTATTTTTCTATTTTGGCTATAGTAGAGGAGTGAGGCACTCTCAGGATATATAAAATAACTTAAGTTGTTTGTCACGTTGTAAGATATTTTGAGCTTAGATGGCGCTGATTAAAATGAAAAACGGCATATTTTATTTGTAAACAGACGATTTGTTCACTTCTTTTAGCGGGTAATCTGTCATAGCGAAACAAACACCAGCAATATTTTCAACTATAAGAAATATTTGATAAAGGATAAACAACGAGAAAAAGCAGCGAAGAAAGAATCTCTTGTTATTAGGAAATATCAGCAGTTTTTCTGAAGCGGGTCAGAATACGATAAACATAAAACTAAAAATAACAACAGATGTTTTAAGGAATCAGAGAATTCCTTTTATTGAACGCGACACTACTGTTATTATTTGTAAATCATTCTGTCATTTTTTTGCCTTTATTTTAGTTAATAATCAGTGAGGAAACGTTGTTAACTGAAAGTATAAAAAGAAAAGGTTGAGAGTATGATGAAATTATGTATTGGAATGAAGTTAAAAGCAGTAAGTGTCCACGGCGACTATGTTGAAGGAGAAGTGTTGAGTATTTATCAACGAACCTTTGTAATCGTTTCGAAAAAGGACGCAAAACGATATTTAGTTCGGCTAGACACACTAAGTGAAGACTTATATACACAAGACGTTCCTGCCTGAGGGAGCAATACTACATAATAAAAAAAGGAGCTGCCCTAAAAGTCTTTTAACCTTTTTGGCAGCTCCTTTTGGCGAATAAACCGTGACTCATAGATGGCCTTTTTTTTCTTGGAGTTGGACTGTTAGATTATCGTTCGTCCTTGACGAAAAATCTTCTACGCAGGTGAACTAAAAGGACGCCTAATAGAAAAGTCATTCCCAAAATCGTTATTGCGGTCGAACTTTTCTCTCCAGTATTCGGATAAGCTTTAGCTGCTTTGCTTGTATTATTTATGTGCGTGTTCACGATAACAAAATCAAAGGGTGCCTGTTCAACAACTGTTGAATGGTAATTTTTTGGGACGTCGATGGCTTTAACGGTATAGTTCGTCTTGTTTACATTGGCGTCCTGTTTTGGAAGATTTTTCCAAGAATGGCTCCAATGATTACCATCATTTAAAATTACCGGGTCTCCATGTTTTTTATCGCGATCGTAAAGCTGTACCTTAACAGAAGAGGGGCGATCCTTTTCTCGATCGTTGTTATCATTCCATTGTTGAGTGACATTTACTGATGGAATAGTCGGGACTTCTTTATATGTGTTCGTTATATTAAAGCCCTCCACCTGACTTGAATATCCAGAGACGGGCTCTTCATTGACTGTGTAAACGATTGGTTGACCATTTAGATTTTTTGGCAAGTCAGTGAATTCATAGTCCCAATTATCATTAGCGGTAACTTGTTTAGTCGCCACCTGCTCGCCATTTGCTAACAGTAGGACGGTGATGCTGTTGGGTCTTTTTTTATCACGATCGTTATTGTCTTGCCAGTTTTTGTGCCCCTTAACGGAGGTTTGTTCTGGTGAATGGGTATTGGTAACGATAAAGCTATCGTCATTTTGTTTAGACACAGTAGAGGTATAACCAGGTACTGCCGTTTCTTCCTCTATTGTATAGTTAATTGCTTGTCCCTTGTCATTTTTCGGAAGCCCTTCCCATGTGTGGGCCCATTGATCGGCGCCAGAAACAGAAGCTTCGTCGATTTTTTCTCCGTTAGCTAGAAGTGCTAACGTAACAGCTTCCGGTCTTAATTTATCCTGATCATTTTGATCGTCCCAGACCTTTTGAACATTAATGGCTCGAACTTCAGGTGTGTGGGTGTTGGTAATTGTACTCCCTTCAATAGTAGTGACATAATCAGGCACGGCGTTTTCGGAGACGCTATACTCGATTTCCCGTCCATTTAAAAATTTAGGCAGGTTGGTGAATTGGTAGTGCCAATCGTCTTGACTCGTGACCGTTTGACTTTCCTGAAAGGCGCCGTTGGCCAGCAGATTGACGGTAATTTGATCCGGACGTTTGCCATCTTGGTTGTTTTGATCCCGCCAGTTTTTTTGTCCAGAGAATTCGGTCGTTTTTGCCGGATAGTGATTGATGATGTCAAATCCTTTTACCTCGCTGCTATATCCTTCTGGGACAGTCGTTTCTTGCACAGAATAGCCATATTCTCTTCCAGTATTGTCGTATTTTGGTACTGAAGGAAAGGCGTAGCTCCACGTTCCGTCCTGGCTTTCTGAGATAGTTGTTTGGCGATAGTTTACGCCATCTCGTAGCAACGAGACGGAGATAGTTTCCGGTCGTGTTTGGGAATCATTCTCTTCGACCTCCCAAATTTTCGTTCCCGAAATGGTAATCAGCTGATCACCTTCACCGCCGCCGCCTTGGCCATGATAAGTAGCGGTGGAAACAGCGGTATCGATAAAACTTCCGTTATCATAAGTAGATGCGGTGTTGTGATATCGATTATTGGCTGCATTATATAATAGCCGCGTTTGATAATGGATGACTAAAGAAGTCGTAGCTGTATTATTTTGTTCCTGCACACTGGTCAATTTCCCAAAGCTAAGACTGAAGGTCTGCGTCCCGTCTGCCTGTTGCGTAATAACTGGCTCAGTATGTTCAGTAGCTAAAGGAGTTCGGCGCCAATTTCGATGAATGACTGTCATCGATCCAGGAATATAGTCCTGATTGTTCTCCATAATATCCTGAAGTGTTGCATTTTCGACTGGGTAGCCGCCATTATTGACCGTTAGTGTCCAATTGATAATTGTGGGGTCTGTATCCTCGTAGGATAAGCTCTTGGCGATTGCACTTGTGCCAGAGCCGCCGCCTGAGCTGCTTTTTGAAAAATTTAAGTGAACCGTGTTGTTTGGATTGGTCTGTGTCGGAAAGGCCAGATCATTTCCAGTTTCATAATTTAACTGACTGCGATTGAAGGTAGCCCAAAAATTAAAATTAATTCTTAAATTGTCATAGGATTGAGCATCAGAAGTAAACTGGATTGAAATGATGCCATTGCTGATGGTAACATCCGCCAAATGCACGCCAGTTGGTGTATTGATGCTGATTGGTGTTGTCGTTGTGTAATTCAGTTCTTTAGGTAAAGACATGGTGTAAGGCTGGTCTGTAGTGATGGCGCTGCCATTTCCCAAATTTAAATTATAGGTCACTTGAACAGAAGAAGTATCGCGAATTCTATTGGTTCCGATGGGGCTGTTTGCATCAGCAAGAGCCACGCTTGTAACAAATTGTGAAGCATCCAGGTTTTCTGCTGCATAAACGTTGGTTGAACCTAGCTGAATAAATAGATTGCTTAATAAAAAAATGATACTAAAAAGGGATTTTAACCTTTTTTGCATGGAAATCTCTCCTTTAGGATTCTTGTTATCAAAAGTATAAAGGGGAAATTACTGAATCCAAAGAATTCTGCCTATCCAAGAAAAGGACTTGTACTAGAAGTGGTCAGCTTCAAGAAATTTCGGCTCATTTTTCGAACAAGCTGCTTCTGTAATACCGCTTGTTCGAGAAAGGGAGATATGACAAGACTTTTGTCATATCTCCCTTCTGATGGATTATCGGTTCATTGAACTAAATAAAACTTTCTAAAAATTCTGTTGCGACTCGTTGAAACGATTCATCGTAGTCGATTAGTAATTGCTTTAAGGGCTCTGTTTGACTGAATTTTTGCCCTTTACTTTGAACCTCCAGCAGTAATTCCTCACCATTTAAACGAAAATCCACAAACACTTCATCGTCCATCGATGTTTCTAAATAATCAATCATGGATTCGAAATAACCTTCTGCTAACGGCTCCGCAACCTCCAACAAGACATGCTCCATCAAGGCCTCAACCTCTGGATTTTTATATAAAAGAAAATGCTTGCTGACAAATGCAGAATCATAGATGTTCTCGATCTTAAAATCTAGAAATTGCAGATACTCTTCGACTTCTCCAATTTTTTCTAAACTATCTAAGACAGTGCGTAGGATTTGCAGGAGGGCATCATCTAAAATCGCATCAAACTGCTCATTGGGATAATAGGTCTCGATCACTTTTTCTATTTCAAAAAAGCTTGCTTCGATTTTCTCAAAGTAGCAGCCCTCTGGTTGGTCTTTTACAAAGAAGCTCACTTGCATACTCATTTTGATCACCTCATTGAGAAAAATGATTGAACAGTTAATCCATCCGCTAAACTCGCACAAGGATTACTTTTTTTAGTTTAGCATATTCGAAAATAGTTTTTGCATTTGCTGCACGGATGTTGAAATAGGGAAGGGAAAGTAAAACCATCTATGTATGATCAACACGCCATGGATGGTTTTTTTGAGTGCTTCCCCTTGGACTAAGAAGTTTATTTTATAAAAAAGTAAACATATCGTCTCGAAATAAAGTTTATTTATGTGAAATACGCCAAAAAAATAAAAATCGTCCTGATTTGTGACTCTTGATTAAATAACCATTGAAATAATAATAAAAATTATCAGCAGAGAATCGCTGTCTAATAATAACCCCTATCTTGTGAATCTAAAAAACGACCCTTCTATCACTGACTTTTTTGATGAGAGAAAACGACAGTTTTTGAAGAAAAACCTTATTTAATCCAATGTTTATTTATAAAACTAGCCGAAATGTTAAGAAAAAATAATAGAAAAATAAACGTGGCGTTTTTACTAAATAAGCCTCAAAGCGTAACAATCATAGACGATTATGACGTTTTTTAGGCCTCAAAATAATCAATAATGACTTGGAAGAAAGATTATATATTTTTGAGGAGGAAGGCCATGCATCAATAAAAAGGAGTGCAGTTGGTTTGTTGGATAGTCAAAAGCAAAGTTACTTACGGTTTGTAAAAAGAAAGTAGGTTATGAATGTGAAAGGCAATAAAAAAATAATTACAAAATTTGTCGTGGCGACTACATTATTTACTACTGCAGGAGTTGTGGCTCCTGTAGTTGGTTCTTTTTCTGTTTACGCTGCTACGACGAATCCTGTTGCGGATAATACCTCAAAGCGTTCTATTACACTTTGGAAATATCAGGTGAAGGATTTATCTGAGCTGGGAGAACGCGGAGACGGTGAAAAAGACGATACAGTAACGAAAACACCATTAGCAGGGATCAAGTTCCGTATTCAACGAGTAACACCAATTGGAGATGCTGCGTTGACAAATCCTTTAGTTCAAAAGGAAGGAACAGATTATACAATCGATTCTTCATTTACTGCTCAAACAGTTACCACTGGAGCTGACGGCTCGATCAAAGCAGAATTAGGCACGGGGAATGCGGCAGATGGGATTTATCTGGTTACTGAATTAGAAGATGATCGTGGCGTGTCTCCAACAGTCGCAAAACCTGCGGATCCGTTCTTTGTTCAAGTTCCGCAAACAGATCGTGATGATCTCGGCTCATTGATTTATGACGTTCAGGTACAGCCTAAGAACATCATGGAATCATTACTTGAGCCTGATAAAACAGTCGAAGAAGGAAAAGGCTTCTCGAATAAAGCTGGAAATCACTTCACCTGGGAAGCAAATGCTAGTTTGCCAAGTGGCTTGTATCAAGTAGCTTCTCAAGACATGGTTATTACACCAGTCTACGACAAGGATGGCAATCAAATCGCAGATAAGCCTGTTTCAGCAGGAGAAGAAATCTATGCCGATTACTATACGATTCGCGATACGTTGAACGAAGCAATCATGCTTGACGGCCTTACGGTAAATGTTAAGACGGAAACAGGTAATTGGACAGCTCTTACTTTAGGAACAGATTACACGGTTACTTTAAACGGTGCTTCTAAAACCGCTCACCCGATCACTGATTCTTCTACGAATGAAAAAGCAGTTGTGGTTAACTTGACCACTGCGGGGATGAAGAAAGTAGCTACTGGAAACAATACAAAGATTCAAGTTGTCTTTGAAACACATACGGACAAAGATTTCAATGGTACGATTCTCAATCATATGGATGTTGACTACTTGAGTCCAGGATTAGAGCCAGTCGAAGTTCCTTCACCGCCAGAAGAAGATCCTGAATACTACACAGGTGGTTTTGATATTAAAAAGACAGCAGAAGATGAAGCAAAATTATTAGCAGGGGCAGAATTCCACCTTGCAATCAGTGAAGACGATGCGAAAGCTAATAAGTTCTTAGCTTCAGATGGAAAAACATATACGCTAAATAATGACGGTACGACTACACCAGCATTGCCAGCAGGAACGACGCTGTTGAAAGCAACTTCGGATGCACAGGGGCTAACGGAATTTAACGGATTAGAGTTGAACTGGTTTACAGACACAGATGGCGATGGTCAACAGGATATTGGAACTGAACCAACATTTACTGAAGATCAAATCAAACGTGATTACTGGGTAGTTGAAACAAAAGCACCTGATGGCTACGAATTATTAAAAGCGCCTCAAAAAGTTACTGTTAATTTGGCGAGTGAAAATGATTCAACAATTGAAGCAACCATCGTCAATGAAACAAAAACAGATCTACCATTTACAGGGGGCGTCGGAACGACCTTATTGATTGTCATTGCAATCGGCGCAATCACAATCGGTACTGCGGCAGTAGTGATTGATAAAAAACGCCAAGCCAACTAAGAGAGGTTCTGATGGAAAGAATGAGGTGACTTAAGACATGAACAAACTTAAATTGAATAAACTTGTCGCCGTTCTGTTTCCGGTTGTGCTTGTCTTGTTGGTTATTTGGGCAATTCCACACACTTCTACATTAAAAGCTGATGATGGCAACGCTACTAAAGAAACAGCAAATGCAGAAGTGATCAGCGTTCCAACCGAAGTGACAAAGAAAAGCTTGAAGGAGTTGACCGCTGCTAATTATGCGCCAGAAGATTCGTTAAATAAACCTGTCTATTTTAGTTCTGATACATCAGAGGCGACAGTATTAGCTGCCGATGATCCCATTCAAATGGGAGAAGGAAGAATTAGCTTAAAGACAGGAACAGCGACTTTTGATGGTGATGATGCTCCTGGACACGATTCAAACGATACGAATACAATTGTTCGTTCATATGATCAAGTTATTTATCTTGTTTCCTTTACTATTCAAAATAGCACGCAGGATCAGGATTATACAAATATTCGTTATCGTTTGAAGGCAACATTGTCCAACGCAGTGACAAAGGATGGGAATGGGGTTCCGCAAGTCAATGGGGAGATTGCCAACGGAACGTATTATGATCATGCGATAAATGATGGCACACAGTATTCCGAGGGGATCATGGAATCTACTATCAGTGATACGGGACAAGTCTTTGTTCCCGTTGTTGTAAATGTTTTTGACGCTAAGCATGGGACTGAATTAAAGCCAACGTTTGAATTAGAAGTTTTGGACGCCGAAAATGCAGAAACAGGAAACATTGAAGCAATCAATACTACGTACGATTCAGAGTTCACAGTACCTGAGACAACGGTGTCTGCAAAACCATCGGTAGCGATTCAATTGGTTCAAGGAGATAGAAAAAAAGGAACAGTGGTATTTGGAGGCAGCAATGCCAATCTGGATGCTTATGATGTTGCAGCGATCACTGTATTACGACCATTAGATGGCAGAGCAGCAGGAGATTATCGTGGAACAACTTTTCCTAGTGGTCCGATCACTTACACTATCAAACAAAAAGGGACGTATCAAGTGAACGGAAGTGCAACGACGAATAATTTAACCTCGTCTCAATATGCTAATTATTCAGTTAATGCATATGCGCCGGCAACTTATTCTCGAACGGCGTCCTTTACCAAAAATACTGAAACGGTAAATACTAATGTATTCACGAATCCTCTGGCAGCGCCTAACGCGAGTACCGGAAAAATCTATTCCTCTCAACCTGAAGGAAATCTTGCTGAGATCGGGGTATATGAATCTGGCGACTTTGAAGTTACCAGCAACGGGAATGTGACGAACAAGAATTATGCTGGGGTTGTAAATCCGTATACCTATAACATGACTGGTACTAGAATCTCAAGCAGTGCAGCGAAAACCTTTTCTAGTCTGGAATTAATTATGGGCTGGGATCGTACCCAAACAGAATCACTGGCTCGTTCGAATAACTGGAATCGTTATGATATGACTTTCTATGTAGATTCGGTCTCATATGATGGTCTAACGACTACAAATAATGCCAGTATCAGTTATCCGAACATCGTGACACCATCAGGAGCCTATACGGGAGGTCCGGTATTCGGAAAAACGAGTGACCCAGAGGATATAACCAGTAATCTGACTAACCTAGATTTAAATGAACCTTCACCTGCAGTCAATACCGGCAATGCGAGACTGTCTTCTGGCGATTCTATCGTTGGATTCAATTTTGTAGGAACTACCAACGAGGCGGTCTATGAAATAGATTCTATGCTGATGTGGGACCCTAGTGCACTTGAATATGACAAATCTAGAAAGACTTATTCACACGCTGAATCAGATACTGTGAAATTCATGTATGGGGTAGCGAAGAATTTTTCGAACTCGCCACCGGCAACCATGCAGGTTCAGTCGTTCACTAATACAGAAACATTGTACAACTGGTATTCAACACCAGAAGCAGCTGAAGCAAGCGGCGGAAAAATTTCCGCTGTTGCCTGTTACGCAAAAACCTCAATACCAACAGGCTGGAAGGGCATGCAAAGAGTCCCGCTGAAAGTTATTCAAATGCAGCCGGGAAATAAAACACCAGCAGGAAATCCTTTGGTATTGTTGAGTACCATGCAGTTTAAAGATAATAATGGTGGGATTATATATGATCCAGTTAGAGATTCACCAGGATGGCTCAATAATGGAAAATATTTGCCAACGATCTTTGATGCCAATGGGAAGGCAACCTCTTATCCAATGTCCTATGTCTGCACGATCGGAGAGTCTGCCTATGTAAATCCCTTTAGTATTTTAACAAAAACAGAAGTCGAGAAAGAGCTTTACGATACATCAGAGACGATTCCAATAAAGGTAACAGGAACGCTGACTGGAACTAGTTCCGTAAAGTATGATGGCGCTTTGACCACCACGTTACCAAAAGGAATCCATTACAAAGCTAATTCCAGTAAGGATGCTAAAGGAGATGACTTACCAGAACCCACGATTACCAACAATGCAAATGGGTCGACCACCCTTCGATGGAATTTCTCGGATATGCCATTAGCAACAGGCGTAGAAGTGAATTTCAAGGCAACATCGGATTTTTCAGAGCTAAGCTTTGATTCTAGCGGATTTACAGGAAATTTAACGGTTTCCACAGTGGGTGAAATGTGGCGATCGGGCAATACTGCAGTGAAGGATGAAGCAGTTGCAGCGATTCGCTCATCCTCAGATACGTTCAAAGAAAATCTGATTCAGCAAATTATCGTCAGTAAAACGGGAAATAAGAAGACGATTGAAGTAGGTGATGACAAGCCAGTTGGAACGAAGGATGCAATCACGTATGAAATGACCACTAAAAATGAATCCGCACAACCTGTTACGGATGTAAGAATCGTTGATGTACTTCCATATAATGGCGATTCAAGAGGCACCATCTTCCATGGAAGCTATACCGTCACAGATGTCGACGTTGATGATGAAGATGCAGAAATCTATTTCACAACAGAAGCGGCCGATGAAGAGGCGGATCCTAATGATATTGATAATTGGACACTTTATACAGCAGGAACTTCGGATATTTCTAAAGCGAAAGCCTTTTTAGTCAAATCGGATTCATTACCTGTCGGAAAAACGATCACTTTGTCTGTCACTTTGGACCCGTCTGATCAGAAACCTGGAGATATCTTGGTGAATAATGTGAGATTTAATTCTCATTTAGATATGATGGTTCGTTCACAAAACTTCGAAACGAAGGTTTACGGAAGAGACCTTTCTGGAGTGGCGTGGTATGACGATGATTCGGATGGTTTGATCGATACTGCAGAACCATTTGTAAAAGATATTCCTGTCAAGCTTTATCGGACCAGTTTAGATGATGAAAACTACAAGAATGAATTGGTAAAAGAAAGCTTAACTGGCGAGAAATTTGTTGATGATTCAGGAAATTCTTTGATTAAGACAGATGCCAATGGGAAATACCTATTCTCAAACTTGGCTGAAGGAGAATACATTGCTGAATTTGTTGTAGGTGATCAGGTAGTTCAGAAGAAATTTTCTGTAACAGAGCCTCTAGTGGGAGATGATCCGACATTAAATTCTAAGGCAGATCAAGATACCTTCAAGACCGACGAGTACACACAGCCCAAACTATCGGACTTAGCTACAGATAAGAATTTAACTAATGCTACTCACCATGTAACAGATGTCAATATTGGTTTGATCCGTCTTTCTAGTATCCGTCTGTTCAAATATGAAGCCGGCAGTGCCGTAGATGCGGATTCAGACGGCTCACTCAGTGATACAGAAAAAAGTACCGGAACGCCTTTAGCAAGTGCGACCTTCGATCTTTATAAGGGCAACGATCAAACTGAAAAGATTGGAACAGCAACCACTGATGCAAATGGTTACTTGAATTTTACCGGCTTGGCACTGGGAGATTACAACTTGGTGGAAACCAAAGCACCTAAAGGCTATGAGCTGATAAAAACACCGATAAAGGTCACGCTCGCTGAAGCCAATCAGACGGTCATGGTTTATCAGGACAATGAAAAAACGACAGAGCTGCCACATGCTGGCGGCAATGGACCGATGGTTTGGCTCTTAGGTATTGCTAGTGCTTTAGGTTTAGCAGGACTTGGCGCTTTGTATCACTACTATCGTCAGCCTAGAAAGAAAGGAGCGTAAGAAAATGAAAAAACGTATACTCATCTTTTTCACGCTCCTGTTCTTGCTGGGAGTAGGAGCAGGTCCGTTACACTCGCAAGCTGTGGAGAACGCATCGACTCCTACCAATGGTTACGCGATCTCTATTTTGAAATACAAATTGAGTGAGGCAGCAGCTCTTTCGACAGAGCTGCCCTTAGATGGAACCAAGGCAGAAAAGGTCACCGATAAAAACGGAAATGCCTTAGAGCCTTTAGCCGGTATTTCCTATGAAATTACTCGGGTATCACCCGTTCAAGGAGAATCAGCGTTTGCTCCGGTGGAAGGGACGGATGCCTTTAGCGTAACCGTGACCACTGATCAAAACGGATTAGCGCGAGTTGATGGGTTAGCGAGCGGTACGTATCAGGTGGTTGAAAAAGAAAATAGTTTACTAAATTCTGTGATGGAACCGGTCATTCTAGAATTGCCTTTACCGCAACGAGAAGGTGAGGCATTAAGTGAAGTTTACCTGTATCCGAAATCAAGTGTGGTGGGTCCTTCAGAAGAGACTGTAAATGAAGACAGTGTCAATACGGGTACCCAGACGGCTTCAGACAAACTCCCGCAAACAAGTGGAAGTATTGGAAACGCCCAGCCGCTTTATCTTATCTTGGCGTTTATCGTTGTGATGGGAGCGATCGGGGTAAAGGTTCTCAAGACAAAACATCATAAATTTTAAAAGGATTGTTGCACGGGGTAGTCCTAAAAAAACTACCCCCTGCTTTTTTAGAAAAGGTTATTGAAACAAACGTTTTTAAGCAATCATACATAAGAGCTGAGGGGAAAAACAGGAACCACTCAGTGAGTAAAGCGATGGGAGAGGAGCTGCCATGAAGAAAAAAAACAAGAAAAAGAAGCATTCCTTCTTGATGGTGTTTGCAGTAACAATGATTACCGCGGGCTTTTTGGTCCTCCTTTATCCAATCGTTGGGAATTATTTAGCTAATCGGGAACGAAGTCAAGCAGAAACAGCTTACGATCGAACCCTAGAGGAAATGACTGAGACAGAGAAAAACACGCAATACGAATTAGCAAAGAAGTACAATCACTACATTTTTGAAAAGCAGCAAGGAAAAAATCCTGAGCCTGCAGTATATAAAAGTATTTTGAAAAATCGTTCGGGTGTTATGGGGACGATCGACATTCCAGCAATTGATATCAAAGAGATGCCGTTTTATCACGGTACCTCCTACAAAACATTAGATAAAGGATTAGGACATTTTGAACCAACATCCATTCCGATTGGCGGGAAAAATACCCGCTCAGTCATCACTGGTCATAGCGGTGTTAAAAATCAAGTCCTTTTTACAGATGTGCGCAACCTCACGGAGGGTGATCTGTTCTTTATCAATATATTAGGCAAACGCTTAGCGTATCAAATCGATTCATTTGAAGAAATCTTACCCAATGAGGTTGAAAAAGTAAAAATCACACCGGGGAAAGATCAAGTGACGCTGCTTACCTGTACGCCGCCTGGGATCAATACCTATCGACTATTGGTTACAGGACATCGGATTCCTTATAAGGATGCCATAGCGAAAAAGGTCATAAAGCGGAATTTATGGAGTTATCAGAATATCGTTTTAGGGACTCTAGGAATCAATATTGTGCTTTTCTTGATTCTTATAGTGATTTATCGCTTCTGGCTAAAACGATTTCGTTCAGCTGATCCTAAAATCTCCGAACGAGGGCGAAAAAATCTGAAGCGGTTGTTCCTTGTGACCAAGACGTATTTTGCATTGATATTTGTCAGTATGCTGACAATCTTAGCCATCGCTTTTTATGGCTATCTCCAAATGCAGCACGATACCGTGGTCGAAGCGGCAGATGTAGGGGTAGAGGAGACACTTAGTGATTACAATTTGAGCAAAATTCAACGCGCCAATTATGAGGAACGACAAATAGCTAGTGTGAACGTTGCAGATTATGCGTCTGCGAAGAGTGCGCTTCAGCAATCAACCAATAATTGGGGCATCGGTAAACTGGTAATTCCTGATCAATCGATTGACCTGCCAATTTTAGCAGGACTGGCCAATCAGAACTTGTTGACAGGAGCTGCGACCTTTCGCCAGGAGCAGCAATTAGGCAGAGACAATTATGTTTTACTCGCCCACAACATTTACGAACAGGATGTCTTGCTTCACCGAATTAAATTTTTGAAAACAGGAGACAAAATCTATACCACAGATTTTAAGGACGTTTATGTCTATACGGTCTCATTAAATAAAGTTGTCAAGGAATCGGAAGTCTCTTTCATCGAGAAAAACAAACCAGGTACACAGCCTAAGCTGACGCTGTTGCGCTGTGAGGGGAATATTGGAACGATCTATCGTCGTGTCGTTCAGGCGAATCTGCAAACGATAGAGCCTGTTCAAGAAATGAACGCAGGAGAGCTGTCTTCCATAGGATTAAAGCAAACAACAAAGAAATCAGATGGAAAAATGGTGAAGAAAAATCCAGTCTCAGCCTTTCAAAGCTTCGCGATGGCTGTAGCTGCGAGATTTGTGAAGGAACCATTACAGACGATTTTACCGATGTTTCTATTCTTCATGCTGCCGATTCTGTTTTTCAATCTTCTGCGTTGAGGCTGGTTACTCAAAAGAGAAAATTGAATTGTCACTGAAAAAAACCAATAAACAACTAACTATAGAAAAAAACAAAGAAGGTGGATTACATGAAAAAAAGCATTTGGAAAATTTGCGCAGCATGTTTGAGTGTCTTGCTTTTACATAGTACCTTTGGGCAACCATTACAGGCTGCGGATGAATTAACCTCTGAAACAACAATCACTTCGACTGAATCCTCAGCAAATGAAAAAATATCCGCAGAAAATTCTGTTACGAGTTCTGAACAGCTTCAGGAGTCGGCGACTGTACCAAGCGAGTCAGCCGCTGAATCATCAAGTGTTTCTAGTTCGTCGTCAATGACTTCGGAGAATACGGCAACATCTTCTGAGCAACCAGCAAGTTCTAGTACAGAGTCTAGCGGCGGGCAATCAGAATCCAGCACGGTACCTTCTAGTACAAAACCGACAGCTTCTTCAACAACCTCGAAGCCGTCTACCAGTACCACACCTAGTAAGGAACAAAGTGCGCCGTCAACTTCTAAAGAGACATCTGCCGGAAGTACGCAAGCAAGTCAAGAAAACAATAGAAATAACGAAAATCAGATAACAGCTGAAAAACAACCAGCTCCTGCGACGACTGCACAATCTGCGCCAACGGCAGGAACCGGAGATACCGCTGCGGCGGCTACACAAACTGCGGCTGTCCTTTCACAATTAGATGAGGTTACCTTGGATGAATCCCTACGTGTAAGTGATGTTTCAGAATCTGATTTAAAGGGCTTTGAATTACCACTTTTAAAAGCCTTTGAAGACAAAAGCAAAGCAGTTCTGGTTTATGAAGGGATAAGACAGGTTGGCAGGTACCAAGTAACGACTGCAGAAGCAGATAAGACAGGTCAGACCTTTAAGACAACAGAAGAGTTACTTCATCTGATCACAAAAAATCTCTTTGGCGAATCGGCAAAGACAGCTCAAAAAGTAAGTATTGCCAATGAAAAAAAACAGCCGGGAGATTTGCTTTATAAGGATGATCAATTGTTTGGTTTGTATTTAGGCGGCGACCATTACTTAGTTGCAGGTGATCCGAGTGACAAAGAAAAAACGGAAAATCCAGAACAGGCCGATCATAAAATCGGAAAAATTGCTCTTTTTTCTGACCAGAAAGACTTGGAGCAAACACTGCAGGTACAGCGTTTAAGCAACAGCACCTTAACCACCTATGGCAAGGAAGTAGAAAAAGCTTATCCAGCATCCATGGACTTTACAGAAAACGAGCAAACCCAAGCCTTCATTGAAACAATTGCAAAATCGGCTCAAAAGCTGGGACTCGATTATGATGTGTTTGCCTCAGTGATGATCGCTCAGGCAATCTTGGAAAGCGGATCAGGTACGAGTACCTTAGCGGCAGCTCCTAACTATAATTTATTTGGTGTTAAAGGGAGCTACGAAGGCGCTTCGGTGAATTTTTCGACTCAGGAAGATCGAGGAAATGGCGATATGTATACTATTCAGGCGGCTTTCAGACGTTATCCTAGCTACGCAGAATCGTTGGGGGATTATGTGACTCTTATTCGAGGCGGCATTCAAGGAAACGAAGAGTATTATCAAGATGTTTGGCGCTCACAGGCGAAAAACTATCTACGATCTGCAAGTGCATTAACAGGAAAATACGCGACCGATACAAGCTACAATCGCAAAATCAGTTCATTGATTGCCGTTTATCACCTTACCCAATACGACCTGCCGATTCCGGAAAATAAAGTGACTGGAACCCAAACAAGTGCAGTCATGCAAGGAAAAGAAACCATCCCGGCGGCTTATCGTGAGAAAATGACTTACCCAGATTACGACGGGAAAAATTATAATCTTTCGGGTTCTTATCCCGTCGGACAATGTACCTGGTATGCGTATAATCGTGTCGCTCAATTGGGCAAACGAGTAGATGATTATATGGGAAATGGCGGGGAGTGGGGCGCCTCGGCCAAACGCTTAGGGTATCAAACGAGTCAAACACCAAAAGCAGGATGGTTAATCTCCTTTAGTCCTGGGACAGCCGGATCTGATCCTCGCTATGGGCATGTTGCCTTTGTAGAGGCTGTTACCGATGAAGGAATCTTGATTTCTGAAGGAAATGTGGTAGGAGGAACGATCATTTCTTATCGCATCATTCCAAATAGCTTGGCTCGTTCACAGCTGGTGACCTATATTGAAGCAAAATAACTTGAATCAGCAGACCGCAGATCTTGGGAAGGAACAGGCGGTAGATTCAAAGTTTGCTAGTACACCAGAGAGTAAAAAGAAGAAAGTCAAAAAAAGACTAATACTGATCCTTGCTTTCCTTGGTCTAGCTACTCTGGGATTTTTCCATACGAGGTATATTATCCATCCTGTTTCTGGCAGCTCTATGGAGCCGACAATCCACGATGGTGCCCAAGTGGTGATTGAAAAAACGCAGAAGGTTCAACGGTATTCCGTTGTGGCCTTCTCCGTTTCAAAGGAACCGGGAATGTTTGTCAAACGAATCGTAGGTATTCCCGGTGATTCAATTCTTGTACAGAAGCAGACGCTGATCCTTGATTTAGGCGGAAAGGGCACCTTTCAGTCGACTCTTCGCCTTGAGTTGAGTGAGTCAATTGCAGCTGAACTGGCTGGAAAAACAAGAATTCCGCCTAACTGCTATTTTATGCTAGGCGATAACACCGACGTTTCACAGGATAGCCGTAGATTTGGTTATGTTAAAAAGACACAAATCGAGGGAGTGCTGAAAAGTATTTTTCCTTGATGCTAGAAAAAGGAGGACGCCTCGTGTTTGTTATAAATGTCATTGGTGTCGTAATGATTGTGATGGTATTTGGGGTTTTGGTGCCACGTTTGTTTGTGCATTTTCAATTAACAAAAGTTGAAAAAGACCCGCAGCATTCTCAAGAATTCCGTCGAAAATTACGAATTGTACAGCAGCTGGCAAGTCAAAAGAACACTGTATTTCTGCTGGTAATCAGCTGGTTGCTTGCCACAGCGTTGTTGCTGTTAATGATCTCTTATTTTCGAATGGAAGATCAATTAGCAAAAACGCAGCAACGCGTTGTTCAAGTAGAAGAAGTTGTACAAAGGGTGAAAAACGAACAAAAGATGCTAATTTCAAAAGTACCGCTGCGTTCCTATCCGGAAGAAGGGTTGGGACTAGAGAGCATGGCTTGGGAGAAGGTCTTCGACGAGAACCAGCAGGAGTCACTGCAGCCAAAAATTGAAACGGAGCTGTCACAAAAGCTGGCGCCGTATTTTGGATTGGCACAAGCGATTGTTTCCATCGACGTACCCTCTCAAACGTTGAGTCTTTCACTGACTGGAAATACAGAAAATGAAGACAATCAAAAAATGATTGAAGCCAACGTGAACACCTTTATAAATGAAGCTAAGACGATTCCTAAGCTGACACAAATTCATATAGAAGTCTTAGTTACCGCGGAGGAAAAAGACAAAACAGTTTATAATGAAACGTTTTTACGCAAAAAGGATGACCAGAAATTTTCAAAAATAGAGAACACATCAAGTGATCAGAAAGGAAAAGGATAATCGTGGCAAAAAAGAATGACGGTTGGTTTTTTACCAAAAATATTATTGATGAAATCAATAATGTATCAGAGGATTTGTTTCCTGAAGAAGACGCAAGAGGAACAGATCAAGTAACAGAACAACAAGAATCTCTTGCAGAGCTGCAGCAAACCATTCAACAGTTGCAAACAGAAAAGCAACACCTGCAAACGGAACTAACGATGAAAGAAAAACAAATGAGGACTTCAAATGAAGGAGGCCAAGAGCAGGAAGCGCAAACAGCAAAGCTTCAAGCAGAAAAGACACAGTTAGTCGAAGAGAATCAACAGTATCAAGCTCAATTGACTGAGCTGCATCAGAAAATCGAAGTTTTGAAGGCTTCAGTAAAAAAAGAAGAAGCAACAGAAGGACAGGACAAAAACGAGCTGTCGCTTCAACGTGCGAATGAAGCTCTGAACGAACAGGTAGAAAAAATCACAGTGACAGTTAATCAATTAAAGGAAGAAAAACAAATCTGGTTGGCTGAAAAAGACGAATTATTGAATGAGCAAACCGCTGTTTTAACCAAATTGGATGAAATTCAAAGTCAACGAGAACGCGTGCTGTCAGAACTGGTAAAACAAACCACGCAGATGGAGCGTTTGCAAAAAGAATACGAGAATGCTAATGCTGTCAATCAAAATTTGACGGTGAAGCAAGAAATGCTGCAACAAAAAATAGCAGAAATAACGCGACGAAATACGAAGATACAAGAATCAAATGACGAACTGACAGCAGCCTGCGAAATGAAAGAGCATGAACTAATTGAGCTAAAAAAAAGAGTGGAGGAACTTCAACAAACCTTCGAGAACACCCAGCAGACATTTACACAGCTAAAAGAAGAAAAAAATACTTTGAATGAAGCTTTGGTAAACGCACACGCTGAAATTCAGCAGCTCCATGAACAATTGAAGCAAAATGATGATCAAGTCAAAGAACTAATGGAAACAAAGTGTTTGTTGCAGGATCGGACGGATGAGGCTGAGCAATTGAGCGGTAAAATCGAGCAGCTTAATGATGAAAAAGACGCTTTGACTACCCAATTAGTGAAGGCGACTAGAGAAACAGTTCAGCTACAGGAAAAATATGAGGGAAAAGAACAAGCCTTTCAAGAGCAGCAGGAACAATTAGCGCAGCAATCCCACGAATTGTATGAGCTGAGACAACAAATCGAAACAGAGAATTCCGCTCAAACAGGTGAGAACGATTTGTATGTTGAACTGCAGGAAAAAATCGCTGACCTAACTTCGCAAAATGAACGCTTGAAGCAAGAAGTCACTCAGGCTCAGCAGGAAATCGGCGAGGTCCTGCTTTCTGCCAGAAAACAGGCAAGTCAAACGATCGAAGAAGCACAGCTAAAGGCAGAACAAATCATTGCCTCCGCAAAAGTAGAGCTGAAGGGTATGAGTCGTCATGCGAACAAAATGTTAAGTGAAATGGATGATTCCAAAGAAGCAGTGCTAACAATGTATGAAGAGCTGCAGGAAAAAATGGAACAATTAGTCAAAGAAACGATGCCTCTAGAGCTTGAAGAACTGCATGTGCCTAGACAAAGGGATGAAATTTCAGAAGAACAATAGGAGTCTCAAGGGTAAGTGCAAGAAAAAATATAGCGTTTGGTTCAGTAACAATTATGAGGAGAAGGCATTCGTTGGAAAACAGTTTAAGTGTGACGCATTTGGTCAAGGAAGGCTGCTAAACACACGTCTTCCTTGGCTAAATCAGAAAAAGGAGGGAAGAAGATGTTAAAGCAAACACTTCAAATTAACAATATAGACGACTATTTGTACTATTTTATTGAAAAAGCAAATGAACAGTCATTTGAAATAAGGTTTCCTCAGGTCAAGGAGCGTATTCTGCAGAATTGTGCAGAGTTAAAAAATAGAATTGCTTCAATTGATGGAAGAAACTTTTTTCAACATTTAGCACAAATCAATGGACTGGAATCGGAAATATGGATCTTAATTGAAATGTGCAGCATCGCAGATTCAGAAGGAGCATCTATTTTTTCAGAGGAAGAAATATTAACAATTGCTCAAAATGATTTCAAAACCTATTTCAAGGAAAAATGCGGAATAAACATATTAAACACGCCGCCGCATTCCTTGCACTTTTTAACAAAATAATAGACATCAAGAAGCGAATCGTCTTTTTTCTCACTAAAATCAGAGAATATTTCGTCAATGAGACTCATTCAAGGGTATTTATTCGTACAAAAAAGATAGACAGCCAACGAGTTTTTAAAGTTTCTTTTAAACCTCAAAGTGTTTTGTCTATTTTTTTACACAGTGAAGCAGATAGATTGAGTCGGGTGAAAAAAGGTGATATATTCTAAAATTTATCAGGGGAAAAGGAGGAATATCAGTGCTAGATTCTTTTATCAAAGGACAAGATCAACTAGTACAGCAGCTTTTTTTATACTATTATCGATCCTATCAAAATTCATTTAGCTACAAGGAATTGATCGATGAATTGGATATTACATATCCAATGTTAAAACATGCGTTAGATCAGGTAGAAGCCATTCAAGCCGGCTATCCTGAGTTTTCTATAGATCGAGGAAGTCGTACAGTAACGATTACTTTCTCAGAAAAATTTTTATTGAACAAGATTCGTGTGAATCTGACCAAAGAAACGGTGCCATTCATTATCTGGAATGCGGTTTTCTATCAAAAGTTTACGTCGTTAGATGCCTTCAGCCAGAAAAATTATTTGAGCCGCCGCACAGTCCAACGTCAAATAGCCGCTTTTGGCCCGATTCTGGATCGTTATAAGATCGGATTAAATCTGAAGAAAAACGATCATTTAGAAGGGGAAGAATATCGTATTCGTTACTTTTTTCATAGTTTTTACTGGCACGTGTTCGATGAAATTGAAAGCAACCGGCCACCGATCACGGAAAAGAGTGCTTCAGAGATTTATCAAAAAATAACCGCTTATTTTCCATTTATCCGACATGCGGCAAAGGAACGTTTCATTAATCTTTTAGTAGTATCGGTCACGCGGATAAAGCAAGGGCACGTGATTTCTGAAGTACCGGATTCGGTGAGAAAATTCTACAATCCGTTCATGGCGAAGGGGGCCTTTGAAGAGAAGCTTTTATTACCGTTTTTTGAGGCGAATTTTCTTTTTTCTAAGGATTTAACCAAGGATGAATTACTGTATCTTTATTACATGTTTACGATAGGTCAAAGCTATCCAATTGATTCGATGCAGAAAATCCAATTGCAATCACCGATGTTTTTGAGTGATTATCGTCGCCTAATTGACGATTGGATCTCGTTGGTAGAAAGTCAGCTGAAGTTTCAATTTGGAGAAAATGAAAAGAAATACTTGTTCGTAAATGCCACCTATGTATTTTCATTTCTGCTTTCTTTTGGACTTAGTAATCAAATTGATTCCTTTGGGGATTACCTATCCGTGTCAGAGATGGAGGAAGAATACCATTATTTGTTCGCCGTTTTAGACGATATTGCACCTAAAGTAAAAACTGACAATCCAGAATGGACCGAAGCTTTGAAATCGAACTCGTTCAAATACTACACTTCTCAGTTGTTGTATTACATTCTAATGGATTACGATATACCGATTCGTGTGGCGATAGAATCAAAAGGACGGGGAATTGAAGAAGCCTTGCAGAAGCAAAAGCTTGTGCGCTTGAGTCCGCGGCCAATAATCATGGTGCGAATCAATGAGGAACCTGATGTGATTATTTCCGATTATGCGATTGATCTGTCAAAATATTTTTCATCAGATGTCCCTTACCTGTTCCAATGGAGTGAAAAACAGTACCTGCCTGATTGGGTGCGAGTGATCACCTTTATAAATGAGGTTCGGGAGCGAAAATACGCCCGATTACTGCCAAAGAATGTTGAAGAGGAACAAACCAGCGAACATAGACGTTAAAAATGAAATATTAGGAGAAAATTTTCAGAGAATTACTTTATAGGATTAGAAAATTTTTTGACTTACACACCCTAGGTAGAGGGAAACTTTACTTGGGGTTTTTGGATTGTCGAGAATCCTAAGCGTTCTATTGAAGCCATAGGCTTTTTAATATCAGTATAAAAGAAGATGATGGCTTCCATTTTTTACTGTTTTTACAATGAGAACAAAGAAGCTAAGCAAACCGCTTCCTATGAAACGGGTATCATAGCGTATACTCAAGAAAAAAATAGGAGGAAGGGTTATGAATACTTATGTTAAGGTTATTGACCGGAACGGAGAAGATTATTATTTTGCTGAGGTGGAGTACGAGAAAGGGATCATTGGAATAAGCAGGCATCGGGGCTTATATAAAGTGAGAGAAAGAGAAATTTATCCTTGTGATGTTCGAGAGATTATAATTGAAAAAACAAGTGAAGAAAGAACCATAAGCTTTTATCATGATAAAGAGCATTATACTTTTTTTGATTCTGGTAATGGCATTGTGTCATTTTTGAATCTAAAGGTAAATCCACTATTCTTTTCAAAAGTGATCTAAGGGTGTAGGAAAACATGATAAATAAGAGAAGAATCTGGATAGGTGCGTATCGGGATTCTTTTCTTTTTCAAAATTGAGGTAAAGAATGAGTCTTGTAGATATAAATGTTTTTAGTTAGATAAGATTAGGATATGAAAATATCGTCGGACTAAAATTATTTTATAAAACAACGATAACTTGGTTTTATAAAACGTAAAACTAATATGCTTTAACTGTGAGATTGTATTATACGAGTGTTCGCTATGAATAATAATTGCGACATTAATACGGAAGCAGGATGTGTTATACATAGAAAAAGCCATGTGATATATTTAACTAAAGTTGATAAGCGCTTACAATTTGGAGGAATAATTATGGAGGGAATGAATACAAGACAGAAGAAATTGATTCGATTACTTGTTCAAAATGATGAGTATTTAGCAATATCTTTTTATGCGACGAGACTTTCTAAGTCAAATCGTACAATCTATTCGGACCTAGAAAAAATACAAGAGGAGCTAACAAAGCTTCCTATTAAAGTCAGCATCGATAGAAGGCCAAGGAGTGGAATCAAGTTACTTGGAAGTGTCACAGAGAAAATGTCTTTGTTGGAAATTCTGGACGAGGATGTTCATGAATCTATTTATCTTGAGCCCGTTGAACGGCAATTTGAGATTAGCAGGATGTTGCTTGTCGATGGGAAAACCGTGACACATCAAAAATTAGCAGATAAATTTCACGTGAGTAGTAGTTCAATTTCTAATGATTTAGAAAAAGTGGATGAAAGCTACCCAGTAACAGTCGTTTCTTCGAAAAGGGGTACTTATATCGAAGGGAGTGAGGAGGAAATTCAACGAAGCCTTTTCCGATTTTGTGAAAATTACTTAAACATTAAAGGCTTTGGCAGTGAACAATTATTGGATACAAACGGGCAAGAATTTTTATCAGGTCTTTTTTCAGTACAGATTGTGGAGGCTGTTTTCCATGAAATTGATCGGATTGAGAGATTCTCTGATTACACGATTCCGGGACAATATAGAAAATCAATTATTATAAGTTTAATTGTCTTCTTCTTCAGATTAGGCTTAGGAAAGCATATTCTTTCAAAAAAGGAATTCCTGTTTGACCAGATCCAGTCTCTTGATACCTATTTTTTAGCGAATGAAATAATGGAAGCAATCTCGAAGAAAATACAGGTAGATTTTGACGATCAGGATCTATCTTATATTAATCGTCAGTTAGTAGGTTATGGCATTAAGCTGGAAACATCTACAGAACAAACCTACAAGAAATATGAACCTATAATTAATAAAATCATTCGAAATATGAGCGAGATCATGCATGTAGATTTTTCCAAAGATACGGCCTTGAAAGAACATTTCTCGCAGCATTTTATTCCAATGATTTACCGACTAAAGATGGGAATCGAAACAACCAATCCACTGTTAGCTGAAATAAAAAGTCAATATGCTATCATCTTCAGTTCAACCTGGTATGCGATGGGAAATGTGGAAAGCGAGTTGGGAGTCCACTTTAATGATGATGAGGTCGCATTTTTGGCGATGTATTTTCAAGTGTCACTTGAAAAAAGTCAGCATGGGAAGAAAATACTGATTGTTTGTCCAACTGGTGTAGGTACTTCTGAATTGATTTATAGCCGAATTAAGCGTGTGTTGCCAGCTCAAGATACAGCAGAAGTTACCACGATTCAAAATCTTTATCAAAGTGATTTAGACAGCGTCGATTTAATTATTTCATCTGTCAATTTAGATAAAATTGAAAAACCAATCATCAAAGTTTCTCCACTGATTACGCAAGAAGACATCAAGAACATTTCCATCCTTTATTCGGATTTCTTTTTTAATGAAGAAAGTAAAGCGACTAAACCAAAGGCGGAAACATTTCCATTTCTTAAAAAGGTCATCGATAGAGAATATATATTTACAAATCAATTTTTTGAAAATAAGGATTCTTGTTTAGATTATATGATTGATATTCTTAAAAAAAATAATATAGTTAGCACAGAATTTCGAAACGAGGTTTTTGAAAGGGAAAAACTGGGGGAAACGGCTCTAGATACAGGTGTGGCAATTCCCCATGCAGCGCCGCAGAATGTTTTGAAGTCTAAGGTTTTCATTTTGACTTTGAATCGTGGCATTGTTTGGGACAATAAGAGAGTTAATTATATTTTGCTTATTTGCATCTCGAAGGACGAAAAAAAGTTGGTTAAAGGGGTTATCACGGATATTCATAAATTAGTGAAATCCGAAGAAAACGTAAAATTTTTCTTTAATAAAACGCGTCCAGAAGAAATTTACCGCAAAATTTTAGGAGGATAACTATGACAAAGGTCATTACGGAAAATTTGATTGATTTGAATATTGAGGCAGAGGATAAACTTGGCGCAATCAGAGTTTTATCTAATAGAATTGAAGCTGCTGGCAGATTATATGATGGTGATGGTTATTTAAAAAGTGTTATTGAACGAGAAGAATTAACAACAACTGGTATAGGTTTTGGAATCGCGATTCCACATGGTAAATGTCCACATGTGAAAGAAACAACGGTTGCTTTTGGGCGATTGACGAATTATCTTGATTGGCAAAGCCTAGACGGGCAAGAGGTTGGGTTAGTATTTCTTTTGGCTGTCCCAGAGGAATGCAAAGGAGATCAGCATTTAAAAATTATTGCTAGTTTATCGCGAAAACTGATTCATCAAGATTTTAGAGAAACGCTTCAAAATGCAAAGACGAAAGAAGAAATTGTGAATTTACTAAACGGGACCTTAGCGGCGGTTGTCGCTTAATAATAAAAAAGGAGAGGAAAATGATGAAATTAGTTGCAGTAACAGCATGTCCTTCGGGCGTAGCACACACGTATTTGGCAGCAGAAAGCTTGGAAGTGGCTGCTAAGGAAAATGGTGTGGAGATTCACGTTGAAACACAGGGCTCCATCGGTATCGAGAATGAATTGTCTTCAGAGCAGATTGGCGCAGCAGATGCCGTTATTTTAACCAATAATATCGGAATCAAAAATGAAGAAAGATTTATTGGTAAACCAGTAGTCAGGGTCAGTGCAGGAGATTGTATCAACAAAGCAGGCGCAATTGTGAAAAAGTTGCAAGCAAAACTTGGATAAAAGAAATAAGCCTTCTCCACAAAGGCTCATCTCTTTTAACAAAAAACATTTGACATAAGTATACAACTTTTCACTCCCAAAAAAAAAGTAAAGGGGTATTAAGATGAACGATTTAGTGAAGATTTTAAAGGATACAAAAAAGCACCTAATGACAGGTGTTTCATACATGATTCCTTTTGTTGTAACTGGTGGTGTAATTCTTGCTGTTTCAGTATTGCTGAGCGGTGAAACGGCTGTACCAGATGCTGGGGCACTAGGTAAGATTGCTCAAATCGGTGTTGCTGGATTAGGACTTATGGTACCTATTTTGTCCGGATTTATTGCTTTTTCAATTAGTGATCGTGCTGCTTTGGCGCCGGGAATTATTGGAGGGTATCTTGCGAACAGTATCGGTGCTGGTTTTATTGGCGGATTAATCTCGGGGCTGCTTGCCGGGATTGTTGTTTTCTATTTGAAGAAAATCAAGGTACCATCCGTTCTCAGATCCGTCATGCCAATATTTATCATTCCGTTAATTGGTAGCTTAATTGTTTCAGGAATTGTTCTGTTTATTATTGGTGAACCAATAGCCGCGCTTATGAAGAGCTTAACTGGTTTTTTAGAAGGTATGGGTACAGGAAATATCGTTGTATTAGCATTTGTATTAGGAGCAATGAATAATATCGATATGGGAGGACCGATTGGCAAAGTTTCCTATGGCTTTGGTACAGCGATGTTATCCAACATTGATCCAGCTACTGGGTTGCCGACGGAATCATCATTAATGATTATGGCAGCTGTTGGCGTATCTTGCGCGATTCCAGCGATAGCTTGCGGATTATCAACATTAATTTTCAAAAAGAAATTTACACCTGAAGAACGTGAAGCCGGGAAAGCTTCATTGATTATGGGTTTTGTAAGTATTTCGGAAGGAGCCATTCCTTTCGCGGCGACAGATCCATTCCGAGTAATTCCTTCATTGGTTGTTGGTGGCGGAACAGGTGCAGTTATCGCGGCACTTTTGGGGGCAGGAAATCCGGCTCCATGGGGTGGCTTAATTGTAGCGCCAGTAGTGAATAATCCTTTTGCTTATGTATTAGCTATTGTAGTAGGAAGCATGATCGGCGCAGTACTCATGGGCGTGCTTAAAAAGGTGCCAAGTGCAGAAGAACAAGCAATCCAAACAGCCGATGAGGATATTGATTTAGATATCGAAATTATGTAACGAAAATAGCCAGTATGTCTAAAAAAGGTGTACTGGCTATCATTCTAAAACTTATCAATAAATATCCGATTTAGCAGGAAAGGGAGTTAGAGATGAATGATAAACACCTTACAGTGCAACTTTAATAGTATTGATTTGGACAGAATTAAAACTCTAAAAAACGACATGTTGAATCCAACAAGAGAAATTTCTTTAGAAAGAGCGCTGCTGTATACAGAAAGCTATAAGCAGACAGCTGGCATGAGTGTGATTTTAAAACGAGCAAAAGCGGTAGCACATATTTTAGACAACGTAGCAATTTCGATTCGTGAAGGAGAACTGTTAGCTGGCAATCGGACAGTGAAACCAAGAAGCGGTATCGTTTCACCTGAAATGGACCCGTATTGGATTTTGAAGGAGATAGATACAATCGATACACGTCCTCAGGATCAATTTCATTTTTCTGAAGAGAACAAGAAAATTTATCGTGAAGAGCTGTACTCCTATTGGCAAGGGAAATCCATGAAGGATTTTATCATGAAAAAAATTGATCGTGATATCCAAAAGTCGATTGATGAGGAAGTCGTCAGCTTGAACCAAACGGACAAAGGGCAAGGTCACATTATTTTGGATTTTCCAACTATTTTAAGGTATGGAATTGGTGAATATTGCAAAATTTTAAAGGAGAAAATCGCAGATAATCCTGAAAATGAGTTTTTAATCGCCGCCTTGATCGTCTTTGAAGCTTTTTCACGACATTGTGTAAGATATGCAGAGTTGGCAAAAAAAATATCGGAACAAGAAACTTCGGGAAAAAGAAGAGAAGAGCTTTTGGTTATTTCATCCATGTGTACCAAATTAAGCAAAGAAAAACCAGCGAATCTCCAAGAAGGGTTGCAGCTTGTTTGGTTAACCAGCATTGCCGCCCAATATGAATCCAATGCTTCTTCGATGTCGTTAGGTCGGATGGATCAGTATTTGTTTACTCTTTATCAGCATTCGATTGAAGAAGGCTACACAAAAGAAACTATCCTCAGCTATTTGATCGATTTCTTCATTAAGACAAATGATGTTGTTATTTTACGAAGTCAGCAAAGTGCCAAGTCATTTGCTGGTTTTCCGGTAGGCTACAATATTGCATTGGGCGGACTTGATTCATTTGGTCGTTCAGCAGTGAATGAGCTTTCCTATCTTTTTTTAGAGGCTTACGAATATGTGAAAATGCCGCAGCCAAATCTTTCAGTAAGAATGAACGAGTTGATTCCGCAAAAATTTTTGAATAAAACCTGCGAAACGATTCGTATGGGAACAGGAATTCCACAATTATTCAACGATGAAGTGTGTGTACCAGCGTTTCTAAGTAAAGGTGTTTCATTAGAGGATGCACGAGATTATGCGATTGTCGGCTGTGTCGAAGTGACGATACCTGGTCGTACCTACGGGCTTCATGATATTGCGATGTTCAATTTCTTACGAGTGATGGAATTGACAATGTATAGCTTCAAGGGTGATGAGACGATTACTTACGATAAGCTTTATCGCCGAATGAAGGAAAGGATTTCTTATTATGTAGAGCTGGTCACTCGAGGATCAGATATCGTTGATTTAGGTCATAGAGAATTTGCGCCAACACCATTTTTATCTTCGTTAGTGATGGATTGTTTAGAAAAAGGACTAGATTTAACAGAGGGCGGAGCACGCTACAACTTCTCAGGTATCCAAGGAATTGGACAAGCAAATTTAAGTGATTCGATGTATGTGTTGAAAAAAATGGTTTTTGAAAACAAAGAAATTACGTTTGAGGAAATGCTTGAAGCTATGGAGAATAATTATGAAGGAAAATATGCTGATCTGCAGGAGCATGTCATTAATGATTTTGATAAATACGGCAATGACAATGACGAGATTGATTTTGTAGCAGCTGATATGTTTAAGCATTACGCAGTGGAATTGGACAAATACACCAATATTCGAGGCGGTAAATTTAATCCCGGTGCCTATACAGTTTCTGCTCATATTCCACTTGGTGAGGCAGTTGGCGCAACTCCAGATGGACGGAAAAAACAAGAGCAATTAGCTGATGGCGGTTTATCGGCAATGGTTGGTCGAGATCGCTTAGGACCAACCGCAGTGTTAAAAACTGTCAGCAAGCTAGACAATATGTTGATGGTTAATGGAAGCTTGTTAAATTTGAAGTTTCAGCCTAACACATTGAAAGGAAAAGAAGGGATCGAAAAATTCGCCAATTTTCTGCGTGCTTATACGAAATTAAAAATTCAGCATATTCAGTTCAATGTTCAAACAAGAGAAACGCTACTTGAGGCACAAAAAAATCCAGAGAATTACCGTGGTTTAGTAGTCAGGGTAGCGGGCTACTCCGCATTTTTTGTTGATTTAAACGAAAAAATCCAAAACGACATCATCGCTCGGGCGGAACATGTTCTCTAAGAAAGGAAGCTGTTTTAGTGACTAAAGGATTGATATTCAACATTCAGCGATATTCGGTTCATGATGGAAGCGGAATAAGGACAATTGTTTTTTTGAAAGGCTGTCCATTGTTTTGTCCGTGGTGTAGTAATCCAGAGTCACAAGGTCCTGTTCAACCAATTGAATGGCTAAAGAATGGTAAAAAAGAAATTATCGGTAACTGGATGAGTGTTGATGAAGTTACAGAGGAAGTATTAAAGGATGAAATGTTCTATCGGACTTCGACTGGTGGCGTAACATTATCTGGTGGAGAAGCACTGGTTCAGCATGATTTCATCTTTGAGCTATTGAGAGAGCTGAAGGATCATGGGATTCACACTGCGCTAGAAACTACTGGCTGTACGAAACCCAAAGTTTTAGAAAAATTATTTCCTTACTTAGATCAAGTCCTTTTCGATCTAAAAATTATGGACAACGAGCAACTTAAGAAAACGATCGGTGCAAACCTCAATTACGTCAAAGAAAACTTTCGAATGGCTTCTACTAATTCTAACGTTGAGTTGATTGCACGCGTCCCTCTCATTCCGGATCACACAACAAGTGTGGAGAACCTGAATCAAATTATGGATTTTTTATATGAATGTAGGATTGAAACGGTCCATTTGCTGCCATTTCATCAATACGGTAGTAACAAATACAACTATTTAGGCTGGAAGTATTCGATGGAAGATGCCCAAATACTCTCAGCCCAAGAGTTAGACGAAATAAAAGAGCTGTTCATTTTGAGAGGGATTCATCCAATCGTTGAAGGGCTTGCGTAAGAATCTTCGTCTACTCTTTAGCTGAAGATGTAGCTCAAAAGAATAAAAGAACAAGGAGAAAACGCATGAAGGTAAAATTTTCGCCATCATTAATGTGTATGGATCTATTGAATATTGAGAAAGAAATCAAAATTTTAGATCCAGAATCAGACTATTACCATGTAGATATTTTAGATTGGCACTACGTAAAAAATATGTCACTGGCACCTTGCTTTATGGCTGAGATAAACAAAATTTCAAAAGTTCCTCAAGATGTCCATTTATATGTAGATAATTTAGATGTGGATCTGGTTGATTTGTGTATTGATAGTGGTGCTGAAATCGTGACTATGCCGCCAGAGATCATTGAAAAGATGGCCTTTAGACTATTTAATCATATTCATCAAAGAGGTAAAAAAACCGGCATTTTCATTAATCCAGCTACACCTCTATCGGTGATCTTGCCCTATGCCAAGCATATTGATCGGCTTTTGATCATGACTGTCGATCCCGGTTTTGCTGGGCAAGCGTTCATTGATGAAACTTTAGAAAAAATAAAAGAAGCAAAAGAATGGAAAGAAAAATACGGCTATCACTATGAAATAGCGGTCGACGGCTGTTGCAATGAAAAATACTATAAACAGCTATACGATGTAGGAACTGAAGTATTCATCCTTGGCGGCAGCGGCTTGTTCAGTAAGAGTAAAGACACCAAAGAAGCCATTGCGATAGCGAAGAACTATATTGAGGAAGCGACAAAATAAGCTCACAGTTATATCATTAAGTCTTTAAAATTTAAGTTTAAGAGCAATAAAACAATTATGAAAACGAGTTAAACGAATCATTTTCCTATAATTATTAATAAAGCTTAGAAACTGAAAATATTCTTTGGTCCAATCATTAGTAAAGATGATTGGATCTTTTTTCTATTCGATTGATGATAAAATGGATTGAGGAAAAAAAGTTATAGCGGAAAAGCCATTCGGTTAATCAGGATTATTAGGATATAAAGGAAAGGGTGATAACAAGGTGGAAATTCAAATCGAAAAAATGGAAGCGTTCCGATTACTTGGGAAAGTCGAAAAACAATTTGTCAAAAATGTTCGGGCAGATGAATTTTGGAAGTGCTGCAACCAGGATGGGACTTTGGAGGAATTGATAGATTATTCCACATCGCAGAATAAGGAACTTATAGGTTTGGCGGATGGCTCTTCGTATGATGGAGCGAGCTATCAGTATTATATCGCGACTCCTTTTGATGGCGAGGAAATTCCAGAAGGCTATGTAATGAAGACGATTCCGAGAAGTACATGGTTAAAAGTTCAAAGTCCCGATGCGGATGGATTCATTGATCAGGAGATATGGTCAAAAATATATTCAGAGTTTTTCCCAACAACGACCTACGAGCCGGCTGAATATCAATTAGAGGTCTATCCAAATGGGGATATGAAAAAAGAATCTGAGGTTTGGATTGCTGTTCAAAAACGCGGGAAATAATCGTTAAAAAAGCCTCTCTGGATTATTTTTGTCCAAAGAGACTAACATATCGACGGATCACGTAATCGAAAAAGAAAGTTAAGGGGTAGGTTCCGATTTGCACATAATTTTGGCTAGTGACCTGAATGGTTTGGGTAAATAAATTTGTAAGTGTATTTTTTGTATTTTGTGTAATAAAGATCGACTGAGCGGAACTATTATTAATTAAGCGCGTCAGTTCAGGGTCCTTCGTCAGCAATGTTCCATAAGAAGAAATGAGAAGGATCAAGGCGTCCTGATTCAAGCCTTGAATTAGTTCCTTTTGCAAGGGTTCGGTTTCACCAAGATAGAGAATTTTTCCGCTGGAAAGTAAGGACATCTGGACTTCTTTAGCGATCTCCAAAGTAGCACCATAGCCCATCAAGACAACTTCGGGAGCCTCATGGATTTTTTTGAGCAGTTGATCAATTTCAGGAATATCGATGGTTTTCAGCACGTCTTGGATCGAGGTAATGATTTCCTCACTGTAGTTTTCCAGATAGGCTTGCGGGTTTCTTTGGATCAGCTGGTATTGCTGCTCATTCATCCGTAAGCCGTTGTAAGGCGGCATGCCAACCAAATGAGCCAAGGTTTTCCTCAGTTCATTAAAAGAGGAAAAATCAAAATGGCGGCTGAAACGGGTCAGCGTAGCCGGCGAGACATAGCATTTATCGGCAATTTCAGAAATCGTCAAGGATTGTACCTCTTCTGAATGAGTCAATAGGTAAATAATGATCTTAGAATAGCTGGTTTCTTTTCCATGGATATTTAAGTAGGTTAAAAAGTCTAAGATATTAGACAAGGTTAGGCACACTCCAATCAAATCAAATCGTTCATTTTCATAAACGTGAAAATAGCTAATGCAGAATGAAAATAGGTCCTATCACATGAAAATCCGCTTCGGCATTCTTATGATAAGATAAAGGAAATCAAGTATAACAATTATACAATAGACTTGAATGGAAAAGGAAGGATGAAGAGCATGAGTGGATTTCCTAAGGACTTTTTATGGGGCGGAGCAACGGCGGCCAATCAATTTGAAGGCGCTTTTTTAGAAGACGGCAAAGCTTGGTCGACCGCTGACACAGCCCGTTATATTAAAGAAAATGGTACAAATATGCATGGCATCACCAAGCCAATGACCACTGCGGATGTCAAGGCAGCGATGGCGGATAAGGAAGGGATTTATCCTAAACGGTATGGGATCGATTTTTATCATCGCTACAAAGAGGATATTGCCTTATTTGCTGAAATGGGCTTTAAAACCTTTCGATTATCGATTTCTTGGCCGCGAATTTTCCCAAATGGCGATGAAAGTGAGCCGAATGAGGCGGGATTGGCTTTTTACGATGCTGTTTTTGATGAGCTGTTGAAATATGGTATTGAACCGCTTGTTACGATTTCACATTATGAATTTCCGTTGGAATTAGCCTTCAAACAAAATGGCTGGGAGTCTCGTGAGACGATCGCGGCTTTTGAAAAGTATGCGCGGGTTCTTTTCAACCGATATAAGGACAAGGTGAAGTATTGGCTGACCTTCAATGAGATCAATATTATCGGAATGACTGGGTATTTAAGCGGCGGGATTTTGGCCGATAAAACAGACAACATGCTGCAGTCGCAATTTCAAGCGGCTCATCATCAGTTCGTTGCAAGCGCACTAGCTGTGAAGGCGTGTCATGAGATCATTCCAGATGCCAAGATCGGCTGCATGCTGGCTCGCATGGAGGCTTATCCAGATACCTGTAATCCGCTGGATGTGATGGAAAGTATTGATAGCGATCATACCAATCTATTCTATTCGGACGTTCAAATTCGCGGGTATTATCCTAGTTATATGAACAAGTTTTTCCGCGATAATAAGCTTACAATCAAAAAAGAACCCGGCGATGACGCAATTTTGCGAGAAGGCACGGTTGATTATATGTCCTTCAGTTATTATATGAGCAGTATTGCTACCCACGAAAAAGATGGAGAAGAAGTGGGAGGCAATTTACTAGGCTCTAAGAAAAATCCTTATCTAAAAGCCAGCGACTGGGGCTGGCAGATTGATCCTGTGGGTCTAAGAATCACCATGCATAAGCTGTATGATCGTTATCAAATTCCCTTATTCATTGTTGAAAATGGTCTAGGGGCGAAAGATGTTGTAGAAGAAGACGGAGCTATACATGATCCATACCGCATTGATTATCTCCGTGATCACATTAAGGAAATGGAACAGGCCATTGATGAAGGAGTCGAGCTAATGGGCTATACACCCTGGGGCTGTATCGATCTAGTCAGCGCAAGCACGAGTCAGATGTCTAAACGATATGGTTTTATATACGTTGATTTGGACGATGAAGGACATGGAACATTGAAACGTTCGAAAAAAGATTCCTTTGATTGGTATAAAAGAGTCATTGCCACAAATGGGGCGGATTTGACTTAAGTGCCATTATAAGAGAGAAAAAATAATGGAATAAGACATAATAAATAGCACGCATAGAAGATGTTGATCATTTTCTATGCGTGCTATTTTTGATGTAGAAATTAAGTTCCTTAGAAAGTTCTACAAAAACAGCGCCAGTTGTGCTTCCTCCTTTTCAGGCACTCTTGAATTAGTTCACGTTTTTTTATGAAGTTCATAAAAAGACCGTATTAATTTTGTGAATGAAGGGTTCTATACTTTGGGTGTATTAAAAATAGGAGGAACGTGTTATGACAGATTGGTTAGACATTGCAGGCAAAACGGTCATTGTTACAGGGGGATCATCAGGTATTGGAGCGAGTATCGTCACGGAATTGCTGGAGGTTGGTGTGAAGGTAGCGAACTTTGATCTTAAGGAAGGCAAGCAAACTCATGAAAATCTTCGCTTTTTTGCGACAGATATTTCATCCAAGGAACAGGTCGAGGCAAATGTAGCAAAAGTAGTAAAGGAGTTTGGAACCATTGATGGGTTGGTCAATAATGCAGGCATCAATGTACCACGATTATTAGTGGATGGAAAACAGCCCCATGGCGAATTTGAACTATCTGTAGATGTTTTTGACAAAATTTGCGGGATTAATCAAAAAGGCCTCTTTTTAATGAGTCAAGCAGTTGCTAGAATCATGGTAGAAAAGAAATCAGGTGTGATTATCAATATGTCTTCAGAAAGCGGATTGGAAGGCTCTGAAGGTCAAAGTGCTTATGCGGCAACCAAGGCTGCAGTGAACAGCTACACTCGTTCATGGGCGAAGGAGCTGGGCAAACAGGGAATACGTGTGGTCGGGATTGCTCCAGGGATCATGGAGGAAACAGGCTTACGAACTCTCTCGTATGAAACAGCCTTGGCTTATACTCGCGGAATCACCGTTGATGAATTACGTCAAAATTATAGTAAAACCACCACAATACCATTAGGAAGAAGCGGCAAGTTAAGTGAAGTGGCAGATCTAGTATGCTACTATCTATCTGACCGAGCAAGTTATATCACTGGTGTTACAACCAATGTCGCAGGTGGTAAAACAAGAGGCTAAGGTGAAAGCGGGGTAATATGATGGCGTTGGTGAACCGTTGGTATCAAGTATTGCAGCATTTTATTACTCAAGATCGACTAACTCTAGAGGAGCTAGAGCTGATTACCAATACAACTTCACAAACAGTCAAAAAGACGATTCAATTACTAAATGAGCAAATGGAACATGTAGGGAAAATCGTGGAAGTCTCAGGTGTTTATCAGCTGAAGGTGATTGATTCAAAGCAATTTGAGGTAGTGATGAACGGCAGCTTAAAGCAACAGATGGATTTTAATTCAAGCAGTAAACGCATGGCGGTCTTAATTGATTGTTTTATGAAACGACAGGATTACGTGATGATTGATGATTTGTCAGAACTTCTGGGGGTCAGTCGTTCAACGGTAAATAAGGACCTGCGGAATTTGAAGCAGCTGCTGCAGGAATTTAACATTTCATTAATTGGAACCCCTAACAAAGGACTGCTGCTGCAAGGACAAGAAGCGGATCTGCGGATGCTGTACTTGCATCATGCCTATGATTATTTAGAATATCTCAGCTTAAGTGAGACGATTTTATTAGTAATCGAAGAAATATCAATCACGAAGAAGCTGGATTTTCGCACTGCCGGCTTATGGAAAAAAGTCATTGGTTTAACCTTGGATCGGATTCAAGAGGGGAATACATTACCGACTGCGATTCCGTATTACGTAAATTATTTCAGTGATGATGCACAAGTAGAAGAGCTGCGGGTGACGATTGAAGAAAGCTACAGCGTGACCTTAAGCCAGTTTGAATTTGACTTTCTGTGCTTTCCTTTGAATATTTTCAACAACAACATAGTGGATGAAGAAGTAGCGGACAATTCAATTGTTCATCAGCTGTTTAAAAGCATGATGACGACCATTCACGAGTCAGTCATTATCGCTATTGATGAAGATCAGCTATTTAAAAATTTGCGAGCTCATTTTATGTTTTTAATTAATCGAATTATTTTTCGCGTACAGACAGCTGATATCTTTGGACGTGATTTTCGTACAAAGCACGCATTTGCTTGTGAATTAGCAGAGATCGGTATTCGTGCGTTGGCAGATGTTTTGAACAAGCCGCAGTGTAGCGCAGAAATTCCTTATTTGGCCATTTATTATGAGTTAGCACTTAAGGCAGATACCAGCGGGAAATTTAAAGAAATTGCGATTGTCTGCAATACCGGAAAAGGAACGGCTTTGATGCTGAAGCGTCAGCTAGGCAATGTACTGGGGCCGAATATTCGGATCGCTCATTATTCAGAGGAAGAATATCAAACGAAGGATTTGAATCGCTATTTTGCTATTTTTACAACGATTCCGCTAAATAAAACCAGCGTTCCTACGACGCTGATTAAGCTGACGGATCTTTTTAATGATAATTGGCTTTTAGGCGAGTGGAAGCGGATTATTGCATCAAAAGCGGCTTCATTTGAGAACATTCATTTTAATTTTAAGACACTGGACAGTCAAAAATCATATGAAGAGAACTTATTGCTAATGCTGAATCAGCTTGAAGCTGAAAAGTGGATCGATGGCGCCTTTAAATCCTATATCCTGCAGAAATCGCAGGAGGAGTCGGCGGTCATTGAAAACGGGATTGCGTTTCCTCATGGTATTAATAATCAAAGTGATCAGATTATTGCCTTTATTGGTTCGTATCCTGAAAAACCGTCAATCGAAGAAATTGAGCTGGTCTTTTTAGTCGCTATTCCAGTCGATTTAACGATGGAGGCCGAAGACGAGCTGTTGAGTTTCTACGATACCATTTTTACCATATCTTCCAGTCCGAGCCTGCGTAAAAAGGTAAAGGAAGTCGTTTCTAAGGAAGAATATACACAGCTATTAACGAAAGGGGAAGTCTAAGATGAATATCTTTTTTTTAGGCGCTATTGCTCTTGTTGCTTACATTGTTCAGACATTTTTAGGCTTAAAGCAAATTAAAAATTTCAATATGGTATATGGACGGATGCGAAGAAGAGGCAAGGTGGCTATCGGCAGACGACCGGGAAAGATTGCTTCAGGGACACTTCTTTTGTTTGCTGTAGATACGACAGGAAAAATCGGAGAGGCAGAGATGATGCAAGGAACATCAATCTTGGCTCGCTTCAAACCTCGCCCGCAATTCATCGGCTTGGATATTCATGAGCTATCTGCGGATCATCCAGTCTTATTGAAGGAAAATAAATTGACTCGTCAAGCCGCGATGAACGCGCAAAAAGTCTATTTGGAAGTTGAAAAGGGCAATTATCAAGAAAGTCAGCCAGTTTCACCAGCGATGAACGTAGGGCTGAAAGTAACGATGCTAAAACAAGCAATTCAGACAAAATTTACTAAAAGGAGTGTATAAAAATGGATTTTCTAATTAAATTCGCAGAAGGCTTCATGGGCCTTTTCCAAACAGGTGCTGAAACATTTATCAGCTGGATGACGGGGATCGTCCCGGTTGTCTTACTATTAATGGTGGCAATGAATACTCTAATTGCCTTTCTAGGAGAAGAACGAGTAACAAAGGTCGCGCAGGCTTCTTCTAAAAATCCCTTTACCCGCTATTTGATTTTACCGTTTCTGTCAGCCTTCATGCTGGGGAACCCGATGTCCTTTACGATGGCTCGTTTCTTACCAGAGTACTATAAACCAAGCTACTACGCGTCGCAAGCACAGTTCTGTCACACAAGCAACGGAGTTTTTCCTCATATTAATCCTGGCGAACTGTTCGTATGGATGGGGATCGCTCAAGGGATTACGGCACTAGGCTTGAATTCAATGGAACTAGCGATTCGTTATATGCTGGTAGGAGTTGTTATGAACTTTATTGGCGGATGGGTCACAGACTTTACGACAGCTTTTGTTTGCAAGCAGCAAGGCATTGAGCTGAGTAAAGACGTACGAACAGTAGAGTAGAGGAGGAAAAGGAATGACTTACAAGAGTATCAAGATTGTTAAAGGCAACGGCGGATTTGGCGGACCATTAGTCATTACACCGACAGAAGAAAAGCATAAATTTATTTACGTAACCGGCGGCGGTGAAAAACCGGCAATTGTTGACAAAATTGTTGAACTGAGTGGTATGGAGCCAGTTAACGGCTTTAAAACTTCGATCCCAGATGATGAAATTGCCTTAGCGATTATTGATTGCGGTGGAACCTTACGTTGCGGGATTTATCCAAAGAAAAATATTCCAACTGTCAACATTGTACCGACGGGTAAAAGCGGTCCATTGGCACAATATATTACAGAAGAAATCTATGTGTCCGCAGTTGGAATAGATCAGATCACGTTAGCTGATGAAAGTGAAGCAGTCGTTGCGCCGACTGAAGCGCCAAAGGAAGAAAAGAAATTCAAGTACTCTACAGATAAAAAGATCACGGAACAGCGAGCAGAGCAGCAAAGCTTTATCGCTAAGATTGGCATGGGAGCCGGAAAAGTAGTTGCCACCTTCAACCAGTCTGCTCGTGAAGGAGTTCAAACCATGATCAATACGGTCATTCCTTTCATGGCCTTCGTATCATTGTTAATCGGGATTATTCAAGGTTCAGGAATTGGCACAGTTTTCGCCAATATGATGAAGCCATTGGCAGGTAACGTGATTGGCTTGATCATTATCGGTTTTATCTGCTCGCTGCCATTTCTGTCACCATTACTAGGACCAGGAGCAGTAATCAGTCAGATTCTAGGAACTCTGATTGGTGTAGAAATCGGCAAAGGCAATATTCCGCCGCAGCTGGCGTTACCAGCATTGTTTGCGATCAACACGCAAAATGCCGCAGACTTTATTCCGGTTGGTTTAGGTCTAGAGGAAGCAGAAGCAGAAACTGTTGAAGTCGGAGTACCATCCGTTTTGTATTCCCGTTTCTTAAATGGGGTGCCTCGCGTATTAGTAGCGTGGCTGGCAAGTTTCGGTATGTACAGTTAAACTAGAGGTAAAAGTAGTTGTTGGGAGAGATGAAAAGATGATTTTTGAGACGCACGTAACGAACATTGGACCAGAGGCAGAGATGTTTCAGGCTGAAAAAATGCTGATTTTTTTCGGGGATGAAGCTCCTGAGACGCTGGCTGATTATTGCTACAACATTGAGCTAAAGGCTTCAACCGGTGATATTTTGCCAGGCATGACCTTTGGCTTTAACGATCAGACGTATAAGATCACAGCCGTTGGAGATGTGGTTAAGAAGAATTTAGACGATTTAGGGCATATCACCGTGCGTTTTGATGGTGCCGCAGAAGCAGAGCTTCCAGGAACATTATATGTAGAAGAAAAGAACCTGCCTGATATTCAAATCGGAACGAAAATCAGTATTTATTAACAGCGAATTTTCTTGGCAAGTATCACTAACGTGGTACTTGCCAAGATTTTTTTTCAGCAAAAATGGAACAAGCAAGACAGAACATGTCATGGGAATAAAAATGACTACGACAAATGGCATATCGACAGAAAAACTTGATATATCAATATTTATAACAGTTTTCAACACTTAAACAGCAATGAAAATAGAAGAAGAAATGTAGCTTTTGACTCGCTATCAGCAAATTAATCGTTGATAAACTTTCTAATTTAGAATGATTTCATTTATTTTTAGTAAATCAAGACTCAAAATTTATTATTTTTAATCGATAATGACGTTTCTAAGGTAGGGAAATGAAACATAATAGAATTGAAATAAATCCACACAAAAAAATTAGAAAAAATGAACGAAATCGATAGATGATTAATGGAGGGATAGAAATGAGAATATTAGTACTGACCAAAAATATTTTTCATGAGTTAGAATTACAACGAGAATTACAGGTTTTAAATCACGAGGTATTCGTGACAAGAAATGAACGGAATAACTCCTTATTGGCTAATTGCGGAAGTGTCTTTGATTGTCTATTTTTGAGCGAAACATTATCGGAAAAGGAATTCTTAACCATAGTGAAGGAATCCTCTTCTTTATTTGATGGGCAAATTATTCGCATAAATGTTGAAGAGGGACAGCAAATTCCCGCATCAAAGGAAAAGTTGGACGTCTTGTATGTTGATCGATCTTTTGTAGAAATTAGGGAGCTTTTGGATATCCTAAACACTAAAAATGATGAACACTTAATGGCAACCTCGATAGAAGAATTCAATCGAAAATTAAGCAAGCAAGAGCAATTGTTTTTTGAGAATCTGCAGGAAGGAAAAACAATTGCCAGAGAGGACATGTGCTGGTTAATTTGGGGAGAAGATGAATCAAGCTCAAGAAAATCACAGCTATCTAACTTAGCCAAAAAGATCAATCGAAAACTAGATGAGTGCAACTACACAGACAAAAGAATCAAGACCTATTGGGGAAAAGGCTACATTCTGCAGTAGTCTGTTAAAGTAGTAGAAATTTATAGCTAAAAGCGAAGTTGTGACAGAAGTGGTCAGCTTCAAGAAATAAGAAGGAATTTTCGAAAATTGTTTTTCAAATTTTTATAAAGCGTCGGAAAAAGGCACTGTGACAAGAATCCTGCCACAGTACCTTTTTTAGTTGATGTATTGGGAATAGCATTATTTTTCCAGAGCTAATTGACGTTGAGACCAAGTGTGATGGAATGCAATGACGATAAGTGCAGCAGCTACTAATACGATGGCTCCTACGAGCTTGATGAACAAATCATCGATCAGCGGCAACGAACCCTGCATCGCATTGGTCATACAGTGAAACATGACACACAACCACGTGCTTTTCGTCACCCGACGAATAGCCGCCATTGCAAAAGAGGCACCGATGGCGTAGAAGGAGAAGGATAGCAAGTTGCTGGAATTTTGCGATGTACCGACGATCAAAAAGAGTGGCAAATGCCATGCGACCCAAATCAGCGAGGTAATAAGTGTTGCAGGGATGAAAGAGAATTTCTTCTCAAGCGTCGGCTGTAAATAGTTGCGCCAGCCAAGCTCTTCTGATCCGCCAACGAAAAAGAATAAGGGAGAAATCAGTAGCGTCATCCAGATGGGGAAGCGTTCAGCAGCGGCAGTCCCACCAGAAAATGGGCTAACCTCAGTCGCGATGCCTCCCAGCAAAGCAGGTACCGCAAAAAATAGCACTACGAATAACACAAGCAGACCATAATAGACAGGCTTTTGTTTGATGTCAAAAGATGATTTAGCAAATTTCTTCAGTGAATAATCGGTTTGCTCCCGGCGGAATGCAAAAAAGGCAGCGATTGCCGGACAATTTGCGGCAAGAACAACAAGGATAACAGAAAAGGACTCGCCATAATTAAACCAGCCAAGCTCCTGCGCCAGCAGAATAATCCCCCACAATAAATACGGAACTAAGAATACCAACAATAAATAGACCTTCAAACCACTTTGATTACTTTTCATTTGATAACCCTCCATTTTTTCGTTTTGATACATCGCCGCTCAGTAGGAGAACGGTAGATAAGTATAAAGTTGTCACCAATTTATCAGGATCAAGCTGCATCGCATTTTCATAGGCTTCACCGATTTTGTAGTGACGAGCTAAGATCAAATCCCGTATCATTCCATCAAAAGCAGTTCCCATAAATAATAGAAGATCTTCAATGGACGTTTTTGGTTGAAAATAACCTGCTTGAATTTTTTCTGCTAACCAGCCGAAACATTTTTCTTGAAAAATCGTCTCCTGTGCTCCTAGACGATTTTCAGATCTGAAATGCTCCAGACGTTCCAAATCGTTAGCATACATATTTGTGACCTCAAAATAAATTTTTCCTGCGCCGACATAGTTTTTCAGTACCTCATTTTGCCAAAGCCGAAATAGCTGCTCCAATGTTTGTTCAGGGACAAGCTCTAAAGACAAAATAGCGTTCACCTCTTGCTCCATATCACAGGCCGGACATTCACGATTGATCAGGGCGATCAAAATATCATCTAATCCTGAATAATAGCGATAAATGCCACCTTGACTTAACCCGCTTTTTTGGATAATGTCCCGTAATGAAACGGAGTAAATAGGCTTTTCCATCACTACCTGATAAGCCGCATCCAGAATTTCGTCTCTCTTTTTCTTAAAATAATCTTCACTCACTTTTGGCATGCTGCTTCCTCCTTATGTCTACCTATAAAAATAAATGACACACTGTTCACTTTAGATGATAGCAGTGCGAACATTAGGTGTCAACATAAAAATGACAATGTGTTCATTTTTATTCGATCAATAGGGGTTACCACATTGAAAGAGGTGGGTAAATGGTTCAGTCACAGCTTTGATTTATTCAAAATGCTAAATAAAAGAAAAAATATTGAGAACCAAAAGAAAGAAACGAAATGCTATCATTTAATGAGAAATATTTTTCGGTTACAGTGTTCATATAAATGATCCCGTTAATTTTTTGTGAGAATTTCTTTGAGCCACGAAAGAAAAGGAGCGTTATCAAGAAGGGGTTGGTGAAATTGGATTATAAAAGAATGTATGGCATTCATTATGAGGCGGAAGTGGGAGGCTACATTTCAGGAACTTATCTTCAGAACCGAAAGAATTATGTCCATTTAACTGAATTGTATCCTAGTCAATTTCCAGAAGATAAGATACCCGTACCAGTGCTTCAGATTGCTAGTATAATGATGTTCGATTCTTTAGTGCGAGCACAGAAAAATTTAGAAAAATATGCTAAATACGCAAATGTGACGGATGCGGACAAGCTAGAAGTAAGAGAGCTGAACTATCAAGAGATTGAGCTAATCAATAGATGTCGCGTATTCATGGAGGAACGAAAAAGAGCGCGCTCTTATGCGGAACGCTTCAAAAACGAAAAGTTAAAATGCCCTTATTGCGGAAATACTAATATTGCGGAGATGGTGGTAGGGGAAAAAACGTTCCAATTAATGGATAAGCACAAAACAACTCAGGTTGATGAACGCTTTCAAAAAGAACTCAGTGTTTATTGCAATAAGTGCGCGACTCAGATACGATAGACGAGTGCAAATTAGAATAGGCAAAGAAGAAGTATCCAGCAGCGATACTTCTTCTTTTTTAGTGCTGAACTTAGTGGATAGTTTAATTTTGGTGATTTTGAAAAGGACTCACACCAGTTTAAATTTCGTCCACGGGTTCAAATAATTGATGAGGGCAATTTCATCTTTTGAAATTCTTCCAATTTTATTTTTACGGTCATCCTTATGCGGTGTTAATACGATCTGCAATTCATTTTTGTAAATTCCAAAGCGGTCGTTTCCGATTAAAATATCGCCAAATTCAAATGTCATGTCGTTGTCATGAGGAGGATTCGCTTCGTTTTTATAAATAACACGTGACTGTGTAGAGCGAGCGACAAGGGCATTCGTATCGCCACGGCGAAAATGCTGCTGCTCACAAGCGATTTTTCGTTCCAATTCTGTTGTCTCCGCTAAAAAATCCACCTTCAATTGAAGCTGATAACGATCTAGTTCTGCCAGTGCCTTCAATTCCTCTTCAGTAGCATAGGCATTTCCAATGATGACATCATCAATGAGGCCAGTGGCGAATAATTTTTTTGCCTGTACCTCGATTGGCAAATAACGATCACTTTCCAAAGTAGGCAAGCCATCATTCACATTCCAAGGACCTTGTTCTCCATATTGGCTGGCTACGAAGGCGGCGGTATGAATGCCATTCTTCTTAAATCGTTCGCTGCACTCTAGGAAAAACTCTTCTGTTAAGCCAGTTCCCACCTGTGGGTAAAAATTGTGACAGCCGAATAAATATGGTTTATTGGCTTGATAACTCAAAATATTCTCAAGGTAAGCGACATCATTGCTCATGTTCAATTCGATGATGAGTCCATAAGGATTATAGCTTATCAGTGCTTCGGTATTTCCATCAAAGCCTTGATCTAAACGAATCCCATCCACGCCTAATTCCGCAAAAAAGCGCAGATCCTGATAGCTGATCCCCAGTTTTTCAAAGATGCGAGGAGAGATATCGATGATGGTTAAATAGCCTAAATCCTTCGCCACAGCAATGATCCTGCTGAATTTTTGTTTGGTGGCAAGGATGTCGTCCGCTTCAAGCATACTCATGAAAAGTCGAGAATATCCGTATTTTTTCCCCAGTTCTAAATAGTCTTTGTCTTTTGAAAAATCACTATGGTCTGGATAAATGGAAAGTCCTAATTGTCTAAATGTCATGGTTTATTCTCCTTTGTAATAAAGTACCCCAGAAGCATTTGTACCAACTAAAGGGATCAACGCCACTTCGGGATAGTTATGTTTGATTGTTTGTTCAAAGCTATCTTTGAGCACTTGATTGTTTGTTAAAACGGAACCTGTAATAGCAATTTTACTTTGATTTGCGCTCGGACCTATTTGATCAAGGATTGCCAAAACCTGAAGGCCTAAACATTTTCCGCAACGCTTTAAAATCTTTTGGAAGGCTTGGTTTTTAGTGCCGTGTTCTGCAAATGCTTTTCCAAAAGCCGCCAAATCATTGCGAGGAAGACGATTGAACAGCTGAACAGCTTCAAATACATTTTCTACGCCAATTATTGGCAAAATTAGTTTTGTTAAATCACCGATGATTCCACGATCCGCTTCTCCCAGCATTCCTTTAAACGCCTGACGCACCAAATCATAGGCGCTGCCCTGATCCCCTAATAAATGTCCCCAGCCGCCAGCTCGATAGGCTGTTTGATTGAATTGGCCTAAGACAATCGAACCTGTTCCAGCGATGACCAAGATTCCGTCTGTTCCCTGTAATCCTTTCAGCATTGCCAGTTCAGCATCGGATAAGACGACTGCTGGACGATGAAATGCCCGTTCAATAAATTCTGCGATTTCTTTTTGGTTTCCAGCACTTTGACTACCGGCTACACCAGCTAAAATTAGCTCACAATTAGCTATCGGCAATTTATCGAATAATTCTGTTAAAACGCTCTCAATATTTTGTTTCGTCTGCTTGAAATCGACCAAACTATTTCCTGGTCCAGCCTTTCTTTCAGCCAGTAATTCTCCTGTTTCAGAGTAAGCCTGAGCGGTGATGACTGTTCCACCGCTGTCTATTCCTATTCTATAATGCATAGATTTTTTCCTCCAAAATACTTGACATGGAATAAAAATACGTTTACATTGTATCTGAAATGAAATTTTATTTCAAGTTTTGTGAAGAAATGAAATCGAATTTCTAAAAAAGGGGAGAAAAAAGAAAGATTGAAGGAGGTCAGTTAGTAAAGATAGAACATTATGGGAGGAACAAGGATGCCGATTTTTGCCAAAATTCAGGAACAACAAGAGGCGTTTTCAAAATCAGAATTAAAAATCGCGCAGTTTATTTTGGACCAACCGCAGGATGTGTTGGAAATGACTGCTCAACAATTAGCCAGAGCAGCTGATTCCAGCAGTGCCGCTGTTATCCGTTTGTGTAAGCGGTTAAAAGTCTATGGTTTCCCGCAGCTTAAAATAGAATTATCCGCGGATTTAAGCGGGGGAGAACTTAGTCGGAAAATACAGCCAGAAGTACGTGAAAATGAAGAAATCAGCTCCATCAAAGAACGCTTACTAGTGAATACTCAAAATTCTTTAGCTGAAACGGTTGAAGAAATAGACGATGATCAAATCCATCAGCTTAGCCAAATAGTTGCTCGTTCAAGACGGTTACTTGTTTTAGGTATCGGTGTTTCTAATCTAGTAGCTCAAGACATTGCCCAAAAGTGGGGAAGTGTTGGCACTATTGTTATCGCTTTTAATAATGTGAATGATCTATTGCCGATAGTAGCAAATGCTGGAATTGAGGATTCCCTGTGGGTAGTAGACAATTCAGGAGAAACCCCAGAAGCAATATATGCAGCTCAAATCGCTAAAGAACGAAAGGTTCCAATCATTACGATGACTAAAAAGGGCAGCAATACCATCTCTGAGCTAGGTGATGTGGAAATTCATACGAGCCAGCCGATCGAATTACCAGGAAGAATTGCTGCGACGGATTCCTTACTATTACAGTTTATGGCTATTGATATTATCTTTTATGATTTTGTGAGTCGGAATTACGAATCAAGCATTTCTCAGTTGAATCAATCAGCGAAACTTGTGAAGGACTACAAGAACCATTTCTATAAAAATAAATGATACAAACAATCTATTGTTAAAAAAGGAGAAGTACCATGGATAAATTCATGAAGATTATTGAAGAAAAACTTGTGCCGCCAATGTCTAAACTAGGGACACAACGGCATCTATTAGCCATTCGTAATGGTGTAGTGTCGACGTTGTCGCTCATTTTAATCGGTAGTTTCTTTCTTATTTTTGTAAATATTCCTTATAAACCATTAGCTGACTTATTAGCCCCATATAGCGCAACGATTGCTTTGCCATTTCGGATGACGATGGGCTTGATGGCGATCTATGCGACCTTTATCATGGGGTCTGATCTTGCCAAATCCTACAAGCTCGATCCAACAACCGGTGGGGTATTGTCGCTAGGTGCATTTTTCATGCTGCAAATGCCTGTGAATGTGACCACGCCTGCTGACGCACCATTAGGCTTTGTTTTACCGATGGCATCATTGGGAGCTTCTGGGATGTTCTCAGGAATCTTAGCAATGATCTTTTCTGTTGAAATTTATCGCTTTTTCACCAAAAAGAAAATCACGATCAAAATGCCCGAACAAGTACCACCAGCAGTTGCCCGGTCGTTTGAAGCCTTGATTCCGGGGGCAGTCGTTTTGATCACATTGTGGATCATCCGCGATATCATTGGCTTTGATGTGAATTCGGCTTTAATGGCAATGTTTAAACCAATTACTGGATTACTTGGAAACAACTTATTTGGTGCCTTACTGCCAATGTTCTTTATCCATTTATTGTGGTCGTTTGGGATTCACGGGATGAGTATTGTCGGCTCTGTTATCCGCCCAATTTGGCTAGTGATGTTAGACGACAATGCTAAAGCGTTAGCATCAGGAACATCGGCTACAAAGCTTCCTTATATCGCACCAGAACAATTTTATCAATGGACAGTGACGATTGGTGGAGCAGGTGCGACCATCGTTGTTGCCGCATTATTCCTGTTCATTTGTAAATCAAAATTTCTAAAAGAAGTCGGACGCTTCACCTTGATTCCTGGGATTTTCAATATCAATGAACCAATGATGTTCGGAGCCCCAATGATTTTGAATCCATATATGTTCATTCCGTTTAATCTAGTTCCGTTAGTATTGACGACAATTTCCTATTCAGCTATTAAGCTGGGGATCGTCAACGGCTTTACGACGTATCAGGCATGGACGCTTCCAGCTCCAATTGGTGGGTTCTTGAGTGCCGGGAATGATTGGCGCGTTGTAGTCTTGATTGTTGTGAACCTGCTTGTTGCTGGAATTATCTACTATCCTTTCGTAAAAGCCTATGACAAGAAGATGGTCCAAGATGAAATGGCGCAGGTAGAAGTAAGCGCTGCAGAATAAGTTTTAAAAGAGAGGGTGGGAAACGATGTACTGGATCGCTGTATTCGCATTTTTCTTCATTGTATTAACTGTGAGTCAATTTTTATTAAATAATTTAAAGAAAGCAGGCATTCGAATTCATCGTTGGATTTGGGCTTTTGCTTCCTTTCTAATTATGATTCTTCCAAATGTTTTATTGCCAAATTTATCTGAGCAGGCAAATATCTTCCTGTATGCATTGTGCGCAGTTTTTGCGGTCAATTTTATGATCGAGCAGAGAAAGTATGTGGAAGCGATGAATAGTCGATACCCTACTCAAGCAAAAACGAAATAGAGCTTAAATCAGGCAGTATGCTTTCTGCTTTTCGATTGATTAGAAAAAGATTCTAATGAAAAATAAACCGGAAACAAGTGACAACCGAGTCTTTCGGTTTTGCTTGCTTCCGGTTTTTTGAATTCTTCTCTTAAATCACCGTTTTCTGCAATTCAGTGAAGCTTTCCACCGTTTTGATCTGCTCACTGCCTCGTTCCCAATGGTATTCTTTACAATCGCTGCCTGTTGCTCCCTTGACCATATTCTTAAAATGACCAACCTTATCCATATTATTCAAATGGAATCGTTTGTTGCCCCAGACACCGTAGATATCGTTAGCAGTTCCTGATGCCTGCGGTTGATAATAAATAAACATACCAAATTCATTCCTTTCATTCGTTATTGTGCAGTGTCAATGGCTTCTAATTTATTCGGATTTTGTTTTTTAATGGCATTGTAGGTAGGCACTAACATACTTAGGTAATATTGATACCCACTCGCGGCATAATCTGCTTTTGCGCCGCCGACTCTAAACAAACCTTTACAAAAATCTTCAATCGTACTTTTTCCTTCGACTTTGTAAAGTCCATTTCTAGCAGATAATAAGAAAGTATATGCGTTGAAATAGTCCTCCAAAGTATCAAAATGAACATAGTAGCCGCCTTCATTGGACGGTCGTGCACTTCCTCGGCGCATACGTATTTCTAAATCGGAAGGGACAGTAAAGGGTTCAGATATTCCGCTCCAATTGTTATCAATACTCCCGACAATGGATATGTTGGGATCGCCCCAATGACTTTCGATAAACATTTGAGCGATTAAAAAACTTGGTTTCAACTGATATTTTTTGGAATGTTGAATAATCCGTTTAATATTTTGTTCAGAAATAGATTTACCTGCGTTTACTAGTGAACCTAAGTTGTATTCTGCTGACATTGTCATCACCTCTTTATTATTATAGTGGGATAGAGGTACGGTTTTGTTGCCGGAAAAAGGACATTAAAAAGAAGAAAATAGAAGAAAAGCAGACAAGGCAACTGACTTAAAAATCTTCCCATGAACAATAAAGGGCAAGAAAATCTGATCGTCGATTTTCTTGCCTTTTTTCACAAGTTTAGTTTAATTTACTCTGCGATGTGTACGAGATATCCGCTTCAACGTAAGGATGAATTTTTATTTGAGAACACTGTTTTATTAAGTCACTCCCCACCAAATCCTCGAAACAAATAAACACCCAAAAACGCATTAAACCCCATCGCCGCAATCACACTGAACCGTTCAGGGATACCGAAGTATTGGATTGGCACTACGTTGATACCAATGGCTCCGGTGACCATAAGTAAAAGTGCAGCAGCGGCCCAGATTCCTAATGAACGATAGTGATTACTACGAAAGCTGCCAATCGTAATAGTCAGTAGGGACGTGATCGAAAGGACCACGACTAAGACGGTCACGACGACATGCATGACATCTTGGAAGGTTCCAGCAAAACCACTGTCAGTTAAGGGAAACATGGTATATCCCACTGCGGATAACCACATCATTACCGCAAACAGGTAGATCCCGACGCGTATGGATTTGCTCAATCTCCCTTGAATATAGACGCACACCAGCATGACACACACGACACTGCCGACGCCAGATAGGGAAGAGAGCTGGTTCCATAAAATTCTGGAAGGCGAATTATCTGCGCTTAAGTCACTGACAGCCTGCGCCATCCAGTTGTATCCGGGATAAGCAAGCGGACTGAAAACCAACGCTGCGATGTAGGATAAGAAGCTAACTATGCCAAATAATCCTAGCCATTGAATTAGGTTTCTTTTTTTATCCATGGGCATTCGCTCCTGTTCGATAACATTCATTGAATTGGCGAATATGCTGCTCCAGCATTATCAACGCTTCCGGCTCTCTTTCTGGTTGCCGATCGCAAATCGTCAGCAGCAAATGAATCGGCGCGTAAAATTGCAACGCCATAATCTTAGGATCATTTGGCTGCATGACACCTGCTTGCGTCAGCATCGAAAACAGCATTCCTTGATAAGAAAGCGGATCGTCTGCGTATTGCTTCGTGAACATTGCGGCCAGCTCGCTGTTTTGAAACTGTTCGATCGTCAATAGTTTGCGGAAATTGGCGGCGTAATCATCATGTAAAAAGAAAGCAAAGAGCTTATTGCCAATCTCCACAAGCTTTTCTTCAGACATCGTTTCGAAAACATCCGCATCTGTTTCACCATCGTGTCCATTCATCTGCAACGCCGCCATATTTGTTTCGTAACGAGTATTCATTGCTTGTACAACGGCATCGAATATTTCCTTTTTGTTCTTATAATGCTTATACAAAGACGGTGCCTTAATTCCGACTGCCTGTGCGATTTCTTCGACATTGACCGCATCGTAGCCCTTTTTTGCAAAAAGGTGAGAGGCTTCTGCGATGATTCGTTCTTTTGTAGGAAGGCTGCTCATAGTCTGCACTCCTTTTGGCTAATGTTTATTAGCTTAAGTTTAGCTAATGGTTGTTAGCTTGTCAAACTTCTTTTGAAAGAATGATCGCTTTGTATAATATAGACTAGTTTTTTATTTCTTATTATATAAGGAGTTGATGAAATGGGAAGTTCAGGAAGTTTTATTCAAACAAGCGAAAAACATTCTTATAGGTATTTTTCACCAGCATCATTACTCCTAAACCCAAATTGGATATGAATGAGATAAAATAATCAATTAGCAAACGCTATGGAAGCATGACGCTGAACAAATAATTGCTGAGTTAGGTCACACATCCCAAACGGTGATTGTATTGCTTTATAATCAAATTGTAGAACAAGGAAAGATCCCATTTTCGACTGAATTAGCAGAGAGAAATAGACGTACTTTGAGCATTTAAAAATTATCTAAAGAGTTGCCAATCAGAAGATTAGATACTGACGAAAAAAACAATGAATGGTTCAATGAAGATGAAGCTTTAATTTCACAATAAGTCAAAAAAGCAACGACGCTCTTCTCAAACCAATGAAGTGACCCCCAAATGTTAGACTTTTTTCGGAGTAGAGAAATCTACTCCGTTT
>OBZH01000082.1_pt1 | contig 120880 bp, 96 predicted proteins | sample 1476881 | NCBI WGS metagenome assembly OBZH01 (sample SAMEA2580230, study PRJEB22360) | human gut metagenome | biome: human gut; feature: human-associated habitat; material: faeces | place: Denmark | collected 2008/2010 | reverse complement strand
CCAAATCTTGGTTGTTCTCGTGCTGCCGTCGTTTTCCGAGGGCCTGCCGCTCGTGGTAATCGAGGCGCTCGCCTGCGGATGCAAAGCCGTGGTGACCGACCTGCCCGGTATCCGCCCGTGGATTTCCGCGAACATCCCCGCGGCGCCCGTGTGGTTCGTCAAGCCCCCGCGCATGGAGAGCGTCGACGAACCCGTAGCGGACGACCTGCCCGCTTTCGAGCAACGTTTGACGAAAGCCATCGACGCTGCCGCTGCCGCGCCCGCACCGAGTGCCGCCAATTTCGCCGGCATCGAGCGCGTGACCTGGGCGGGACTTGCCGAGAAGCTGATTGCGTAACGTTTTCTCAAAATGCCAGGCAGCATGACCTGCAAGCAGAAGCAGCCTGGGGGAGTCCAAGCAGGTGAACCGCAAGTGCAGGAAAGGCCCAAAGTGCAAGCAATCGGCCGGATTCTGGCACAAAAACCGAGATATCCCATTTGTTAGTTTACGGCCAGCATAGCGAAGCTTCCTAAAAACAACGAGACCGCGCCGGGCGTCCAATCTCCCGCGGAACCCTCGCAGCGCACCGTAAACACGCAGCGAAAGCTTGCAGGAGGACGTCCGACGCGGTCGCGCCAGAAACCTAATCAGCAGGTTGAAATACGGCGAAGCTCGCTTACCTCATGTTGGAAGCGTAGGGAGCCTTGTCCTTCAGAAGGACGTCGTGCGCGCCGCCCTCGACGATGGACGTGGAGCTGATCACCGTAAGCTTGGCCTTATCCTGGAACTCGGGAATGGTGAGCGCACCACAGTTGCACATGGTCGACTTGATCTTGAGCAACGTGACCGCGATGTTGTCTTTAAGCGGGCCAGCATAGGGCACGTAGGAATCGACGCCCTCTTCAAACGACAGGCTCTTCTTGCCGCCCAGGTCGTAACGGCCCCAGTTGCGGGCGCGAGCGGAACCCTCGCCCCAGTACTCCTTCATATAGGTGCCGTTCACCATGACCTTGGCCGACGGGGACTCGTCGAAGCGCGCGAAGTAGCGGCCCAGCATAACGAAGTCAGCACCCATCGCCAGGGCCAGCGAGATGTGGTGGTCGTAGACGATACCACCGTCGGAGCAGATGGGCACGTAGATGCCAGTCTCCTTGAAGTACTCGTCGCGAGCCTTTGCGACCTCGATGGTAGCCGTAGCCTGGCCGCGGCCGATGCCCTTGGTCTCGCGCGTGATGCAGATGGAGCCGCCGCCGATGCCGATCTTCACGAAGTCCGCGCCCGCCTCGGCCAAGAAGCGGAAGCCCTCGCCGTCGACAACGTTACCGGCGCCGATCTTCACGGAGTCGCCGTAGTGCTCGCGCACCCACTCAATCGTCATCTTCTGCCAATCGGAATAGCCCTCGGAAGAGTCGATGCACAGCACGTCGGCGCCCGCCTCGACCAGCGCAGGAACGCGCTCAGCGTAGTCGCGGGAGTTGATGCCTGCGCCCACCATGTATCGCTTATGGGCATCGAGCATCTCGTTGGGGTTCGATTTGTGGGAATCGTAGTCCTTGCGGAACACCATATAGGCAAGCGTATCGTCGTCGTTAACGAGCGGCAGCGAGTTCAGCTTGTGATCCCAGATGATATCGTTGGCAACCTTGAGGGAGGTGTCCGCCGGCGCCACAATCAGCTTCTCGCGCGGAGTCATGAAGTCGGAAACCTTCTCATCGCCGCTCATGCGGGAAAGGCGATAATCGCGCTCGGTAACCACGCCGAGCAGCTTACCGTGCGCCGTGCCGTCGTCGGTAACAGGCATCGTGGAGTGGTCGGTGGCCTCCTTCAGGGCGACGACCTCGTTGAGCGTCATGTCGGGGGAAAGGTTGGCGTCGGACTCGACGAACCCAGCCTTGTAATCCTTCACGCGCTTAACCATGGCGGCTTCCTGCTCGATGGTCTGGTTGCCGTAGATGAAGGAAAGGCCGCCCTCAGTGGCAAGGGCTACGGCCATGTTGTCGTCGGAAACGGCGGCCATGATAGCGGACACCATCGGAATGTTCAGCGAAAGCGGGCACTCCTCTTCGCCCTTGCGATACTTGACGAGCGGCGTTTTCAGGCTGACCGACGCCGGAATGCACGTAGCAGGCGTGTGACCAGGCACCAAAAGATACTCGTTGAACGTGCGTGACGGCTCGTCATAGTAGTAAGCCATGGGGAATATGCTCCTTCGCGAATGGGGACGACTATAGTGTTGTTCGACATTATAGACACCCCGTCGCGGGTTGCACGGGTCGCAGCGGCGAAATACCTGCGTTTTCGGAGAAATTCCCCAGCCCTTAACGCGGCAGCAGGAGAAGGCGACGCGGAGTGCGAGGAGAACTTGGGGCGGGAGTTGGGGAAAGCGGCGTGGGGTGGGCGCCTGAGACCCCGCTTACCGGCGCGGAGAGCGCGGCTTGGCGGAGGTGCTGCGGGAACGGCGCCGGCGCGCACGAGCGGAATCACCCCGTTCGAGCGAATGGCCAGATTCCTCACGCTCACGCGTACGGCTTTCCCGCTCGCGAGCAGGGCCTTCCCCATCGCGCGCGGAACCCTCTCGCTCACTCGGGGCGGCAGCGCGGGACGCGGAACCCTCGCGCTCGGCGGAAGCATCCTCCGTCGGCACGACGCGCCCGACCACGCGCGTTGCGTGCGCGGCGGCCGCCTGCTTGTCGCGCTCGGCCAGAGCCATGCGAACCTTCCCGTATTCCCAAACCAGAAGCACGAGCAGGATGCACATCACAATGAGATACCCGATGATGGCGCCCGGCAGTCCCGTGAAGTTCACCAACAGAATCGGGACGAACAGCGAGAAACCGAACGTGATCAGGTAAAGCTTCGTCACCGTGCGCTGCTGGCGCAGTACGGTAACCACCTGGTAAAGGAAGTCGATGCAAGCAGTGACGCCGCCGGCGGCGAGCATGATGAATACAAGTCCGCGGAACTGCTCGAAGTCCACGCCGTAGAGGAAGCTCATGATCGTGATGCCGATCCACCCCATGATGAGCGCCATCACGACGGTGATGCCCACGATCACCGCCACGATCACCACGATAATCATGTCGAAGCGCTTACGCTTCTCGGGATCGGCCCACACGGCGGCCATCTTCACGAGCATCGGCTTGTAGATGAGCTGCGCGGTGAGCAGGATGCCCATGGCCGGGAAGTAGAGCACGTTGTAGTAGAGCTGGTTGTCGTAGGAAAGCACGCCCTCCATGACAAACTTGGGCATGTTGTCGATGAGCGAGTAGAGGAACAGCGCGACGAACAGCGGGGCGCACTGCTTGAAGAGCGCGACGACGCTGTCGAAGCTCGCGCGCGCCGACGTGGGCGTTTCCCAAATCGCAAGCGGCAAGGTGAGCACGATGAACGAAACGCCCGCGGCAACCGCCATCGCGATGCAAGAGACGCTGACGCTGCGCGTGATAAACAGCGCGACGGAGAACACTACGAGCACGAGCACCGAGCGGAACGCCTGGGAGATGCCCGCGAGATAGAGCTTGTCCTTCTGCTGAAGGCGGCCCTCGTAGACGTCGGCTAAGCCATCGACCATCTTGTAGACGTACACGCCCATGCTGATCGTGAACATCTCGCCTGCATAACCCCTGATGGCGCAATAGATCCACCCGACGATGAGCATCGCCGCGCACGTGAGCCAGCGATTGAGCTGATAATCCGAGAACGAGTGCGCCTCGTCGAGGTCGGAAATTTGGTAGGTGCGCACGCCGTAGTTCGCGAGGATCATGAGCAGCGACCCCGTGACGAAGGCGAGCGAGAACATGCCAGCGAGCTCCACGCCCGCGAGCTGCGTCACCACGATGGTGAGGACGGGGAACACCATGCCCCATGCGCTCGTGCCAAGCGTGTTGCAAATATAGTCGCGCGTCGTGCGGTGCGAAGCGTACTCAGCCGGCTGGTCGGCGAGCTCGCCTTCCGTCACCGCGCCCAGGAGGCGATTGCACCACCCGTTGATGGCGCGTGTAAGGAAGAATTTATTCGGGTCGAATGCCATGGAATCGCGCGTGCTGTCCCTTCGTGTCGTGTCTCATCCAAGGATTATAGAGTCGCTCTTCCGACGGGTTGCCAATTTGCACAGAAAGTGAAGAAGCCGAGCCCCGAAGGACTCGGCTTCGCATGTTTCACGTGGAACGCGAAGAAGCGCACTCACATGACACTGCGGCGGTTAGCTCGCATTCCGCAATGCGCGGAAGACGCCCGCCTTCCGCAATGCGCGGGGATCGCTCGCCGCAAGCCGCAGACGTCACCGCAAAGAACTAGAAGCGCTGGAACTTCGCCTTCGGAACGCCGCAGATCGGGCACTTCTCGAAGTCGTCGCCCTTGTGGATGTAGCCGCAGCCCGGGCAGAGGTAGTATGCGTCGTCATCGGCGGCATCGATGTTGTTGTACGCCTCGAGATACTTCTCGGCATGAACAGCCTCGGCAAGCTTTGCCCTGGTGAACACCTTAACAGCCTTGGCGTGGCCCTCTTCCTGCGCCTTCTTGATGAAGGTGGGGTACATGTCAGAGGTCTCGAAGATCTCGCCGTTGGCGGAGGCGATCAGGTTGAGGTCGATGGCCTCGGGGGCCGGAGCCTCGGCGGTCGGGCGGACGTAGGAAGGATCTTCGGCCTCCACGAGGGAAGCTTCGAGATTGATGTGGATCTGCTCGGCGGCAGAAGTAGCCTCCCACAGACGCGCGAGCTGGTCGAAGCCCTGCTCCTTGGCGGCCTTGGCGAAGGCGGAGTACTTGGCGGAAGCGCCAGTCTCGCCTGCAACGGCGGCCTTCAGGTTCTCGAGCGTGGTGCCCGCCTTGGTGGCGGCGTCGGCGACAGCATTGAAGTTGCTGGAGTTCTCAGCGGTGGGAAGTTCGGTACGAAGGTTCATAACGTGCCCCTCTCAATTGTTCTTGTTAACTGTTTTGTTAACCTCATCTTATTGAGAATTTATCTCAATAAGAAACTATAGCGAGTTGCCGAACCTTATGCAAGTCGCCCCCTCGCATTCCCCGCCGCAATTCGCAGAACGTTCACATCCGCCGAGGCGTAGGCGTCGTGCACTATAATTGGCCACATCACGATACGCCTTGGGCAACACGAAAGGTCGAAGGACATGGAACACGAAGTAGCTTGGAAGAAGTACGACGAGGTGGACCTCGAGGCCCTCGAAGGCCTGGCCAGCAACTACATCGACTTCATTTCGGAGAACAAGACCGAGCGCCGCTGCGCCGCAACCGCCATCCGCATGGCCGAGAAAGCGGGCTACGTCTCGCTCGCCGACGCCGTCCGCGAGGGACGCGCGCTTTCCGCAGGCGACAAGGTGTGGGCGCATTCCCACGGCAAGGCGCTCATCCTGGTGCAGCTGGGGAGCAACCCGCTGAGCGAGGGTATGAACATCCTGGGCGCGCACATCGACAGCCCCCGCCTCGACCTGAAGCAGAACCCGCTCTACGAGAGCAGCGGCTTCGCGCTTCTCGACACGCACTACTACGGCGGCATCAAGAACTACCAATGGGTTACGCTCCCGCTCGCCATGCACGGCGTCATCGCCAAGAAGGACGGCACGGTTGTGGACATAAACGTGGGCGACGATGAGGGCGACCCCGTTTTCTGCGTGTCAGACCTGCTTATTCACCTCGCAAGCCAGCAGATGGACAAGAAGGGCAACAAGATCGTCGAGGGCGAGGACTTAGACATCCTCATCGGCAACCGCCCGATTTTCCTCAATGGCGAGGATGCTGAGCGCGAAGCCGCCGGCAGCGAGGGCGCAGAGAGCAAGGACGCCGCGAAGGAACCGGTGAAAGCGTTCGCGCTGAAGCTTCTGGCTGACAAGTACGGCATCGAGGAGGCGGACTTCCTTTCCGCGGAAATCGAGATGGTGCCGGCAGGGCGCGCCCGCGAGCTGGGCTTCGACCGCAGCATGGTCATCGGCTACGGGCAAGACGACCGCGTATGCGCCTACACCTCGCTCATCGCGCAGCTCGAGGCGCCGGCGGATTTGGCGAAGACGGCCGTCACCGTGCTCGTCGACAAGGAGGAAATCGGAAGCGTCGGCGCGACCGGCATGGCATCGAACTTCTTCGAGAACACCATCGCCGAGATCATGGAGCTTGCCGGCGAGGGCGGCATGCTCCCGCTGAGGCGGGCGCTTTCCGCGTCGAGCATGCTCTCCTCCGACGTGTCGGCCGGCTTCGATCCCGCCTACGCGAGCGTCTTCGAGCCGAAAAACGCCGCATTTCTCGGACGCGGGCTCGTGTTCAACAAGTACACGGGCGCACGCGGGAAGAGCGGCAGCAACGATGCGAGTGCGGAATACGTGGCGCGCGTGCGTCGCGTGATGGATGACGCGGGCGTGTCGTTCCAAACCGCTGAGCTGGGCAAAGTCGATGCAGGCGGCGGCGGGACGATTGCGTATCTGCCCGCGAAGTACGGCATGGACGTCATCGACTCGGGCGTGGCCGTGCTTTCCATGCACGCGCCCTGGGAAGTGACGAGCAAGGCCGACATCTACGAGGCCTACAAGGGTTACCTGGCGTTTTTGAAGAACGCATAAAGGCGAGAAAGCCGCCGACAGCTAGCGCCCGCAAAGCGAGGGGCCAGGCAAGCCGAGCGGGTGCAAGTCGTGGGCGTGAAGCGATGGCATTGCCGCCAGGTGCCCCACCCCTGCGAATGGGGGGGTTGCTCAACCATCGAGCAACCCCCATTCCATGACCGAGACAAAAACACCCGACCCCCGTCCCGTTCGTGGACCCCGGTGGACCGCGCCCACGCACTTTCGTTGCAAAGCCCCGCGAACGCGAATGCGACCGGCCCTACGTGAAGTCGCGTCGCAGCACGACCTCGCCACAATGGGGGCCATGCGTAGTTCGCTCGACCCAGGCGCGCAGAATACGGCCTTCCCACACGTCGATCTTCGCCACGCATTGTGGGAATCCCCCGCGGGGGTTGGTGGGCGAACCAGGGCAAAGCAGCAGGTCAGCCGGGCGCGCTTCCTTCCCCACCACAATTTCGGGAATATGGGTATGCCCGTGAATGCACACGTTCGGCAGCGGGTCGCCCGGCGCGAGCGCGCCCGAGCCCGCGAACGTGAAGCGCACATCCCGCGGATAATGTGCGACAAGAAAGCGCACACCGTCGACGACGGGCCGGGCGAAACGGCGCACCGAAGAACCGTACTCGTTGAAATCGTTGTTGCCGAGCACTGCCGTCACAGGTGCGAGCGTCTGCAGATCGCAAATAATCTCGGGGCTGCAGATGTCGCCCGCATGGATGATATGCTCGCAATCGGCGAGCGCATTAAACGCTTCAACAGGCAAAACGCCATGCGTATCAGAGATTACCCCGATCCGAGCCATTCCACGCCTCGCTTCCTTTCGTCCCTTACTCCCCAAAGCATACTCGCTTGATGAGCGCTCGAGAATACCCGTTCGCAATTGCAATGTGAAACGGGTCTCGCCGCTATCGCGGTACAGGGCGGAATGACGGAGGAAACCCAGGATGAGAAGCGCGCATCAAGACGCGAAAGGGGCGCAAGCGGCGTGCTGAGAGCGAGCGAACACCCTGCCCCTGCCCCTTCTCTTCGGCATCGCCTTCCAATTATCTAAGCGTAGCCCACTCAAGTTACCTTCTAACAAATGTGTCAGGTTTGTGACGAACTAGCACTCTTCATTGACGAGTGCTAACGAGGAGTCTATAACAATAGTCGAACCAAGAAGGGACGCCGAGAAGAAGCGAAGGCAAGGCGCCGCAGGGCTTTAGCCCACTGTAGGCGGGCACGACAAGGTTGCCGCCCACCTCAAAAGCGAGCGAACAACCGCGGCAGCAGGCTTCCGCCGATTCCCAAAACAGAGCGTCCCCCGTTATTAGGAGATGACAATGATGACCATGCTTATGCCGACTCGTAGGAATTTCTTTAATGACCTGATGGCCGATCCGTTCGACGCGTTCTTCAACACCCCGTTCACCCCAGCGCCGAAGTCCTCCTCCACGCTAATGCGCACCGACATCAAGGAGCATGACGACGGCTTCGAAATGACCATCGACCTGCCCGGATTCAAGAAGGAAGATGTTCAGGCTGAGCTTAAGGACGGCTACCTCACCGTAAACGCCGAGACCAAGACCGAGACCTCCGAAGGCGACGAGAAGAAGGGCACCTGGGTACGCAAGGAGCGCTTCGAGGGCAAGTGCAGCCGTACGTTCTACGTGGGTGAGGATGTCAAGGAAGAGGACATCAAGGCCCGCTTCGAGAACGGCACGCTCGTAATCGACGTTCCCAAGCCGCAGCCGCAGCCGAAGCTTGAGGAGAAGAAGACCATCGCCATCGCGTAATCTCCCCCCTTACCTCGATTTTCCTTTCCCTCTCTTTTCTCCAATCGACGCCGGGCGCGTCCGATAAGCCCAGTGCGAAAGCCCGCAAGGAACCTCCCCTTGCGGGCTTTCTTTTTCTCGCCTTGTGCCTGGTGTATCATGGCGCCGAACAACAGCGAGGCAAAGGATGGGCAGATGGACGCAGCAACAACCCGCGGCATTCCGCAACTGAAGAACATCGAGCAGGTCAGCGAGGGATGGATCAACAAGTATATCCTCACTTACGAGCTGCCCGATGGCACCGACTACGTGTACGAGAGCACATCGCGCAAGAAGCTCGAAGCGTACCGTACGGGCCTTTTGGCGAACGCCCGCGGCGAGGCGCCGCGCGTTGACGCCGTTTGCATCGTGGGCGAAACGCGCGAAGGCACGCTGCTCATGATCCGCGAGTTCCGCTATCCCTTGAACTCCTGGTGCATCGCGTTCCCCGCAGGATTGAAGGAACCTAACGAGAGTATTCGGGAATGCGTCGACCGCGAGCTGCGCGAAGAGACAGGATACCGCCTGCGCACCGACGTCGATGAGCCTGTCCGACTTTTGCCCCAGGCGGGATTCTCGTCGACAGGGCTGACCGACGAGGCGATTCAGATCGTATTCGCCCAGGTGGAAAAGGCGGGCGATGCGCAACCTGAGGAAAGCGAGCTCATAAGGCCCTTCCAACTGTCCCTCGGCGATGTACGCCGTTTCCTCGACGAAAACACGACGCTCATCGGGACACGTGCCCAGCTCATCCTGGAAGTCTTCGCCGCGCGCGCCGAACGCTAGGAGGTTTGCGGGCTATTCTTTCTTGTCACCGAGCGCCTCGAGCGCGGCGGCGTAACCGCCCGACCCGTAGGAGAGGCACTTCGACACGCGGGCGATGGTCGTCGCCGAGGCGCCCGTAGCCTCTTCGATCGCAGAATAGGGCTTGCCCGAAGAGAGCAGACGGGCCACAGCCAAACGCTGCGAGGTTTCGCGAATCTCGCGAATCGTGAACAAGTCCTCGAGCAGGGCAAATACTGTGTCGTTGTCATTTAGCTTGGCGAAGACGGACAGCACGTTCTCGACTTCGGGGGTTCTCAGCTCGCTCATTTCACTACCCTTCTGCTCGTATAAGGCCGTACTCGATGGAATCGACAAGCGCGTTCCACGATGCCTCGATGATGTTCTCGCTCACACCGACCGTGCCCCAGCTGCCGCGCTTATCGCTCGTCGTGATGATAACGCGCGTCGTAGCGCTCGTGCCAGCGCCTTCCTCATCCAAGATGCGCACCTTGTAGTCGGTGAGTTCCATGTTCGCCACCTGGGGCAAGTACTCAGTGATCGCCATGCGAAGCGCCGCGTCGAGCGCGCCGACGGGGCCCGTGCCCTCACCCGTGGCGACGATTCGACGATCACCCACATGGATCTTGACCGTGGCCTCGCTCGCCGCATCCTTCGCGAGGGCGCCCGTGTCTTCCCGATCGTCCACGATGACGCGGAAACTCTCCAGCCTGAAATGGGGCTCATATAGGCCGAGGTGCCGCCTGATCAGCACTGCGAGCGATCCGTCAGCCACCTCGTAGGAGTAGCCGTGCGCTTCGCGCGTCTTCACATCGTCCAAGATTGCCTGGAGCGTCCGTGCATCACCCGAAAGGTCGATTCCCAGGCTCTTTGCCTTCGCAGCAAGCGACGCCTTGCCCGCAAGTTCGCTCACGAGCATTCGCGTTGCGTTGCCAACGTTTCGAGGATTCGTGTGCTCGTAGGCTTCCGGAAAGCGCGCGATGGCGCTCGCGTGCAAGCCGCCCTTGTGCGCGAACGCCGAAGCGCCCGTATAGGGATGGTGCGCGGGAACGGACAGGTTGCACGTTTCGGCTACGAACTGGGCGGTCCGCGTGAGGTCGCGCAGGTTGTCGGGGCCGACGCAGTGGAGCCTCATCTTGAGCTCCATGTCGGCAATGGCGGTAAGCAGGTCGGTGTTGCCCACGCGCTCGCCGATGCCGCCGACGGTGCCCTGCACCTGCAGCGCACCCGCACGGACAGCGGAAAGCGCATTGGCCACCGCACAGCCGGAATCGTCGTGGCAGTGAATGCCCAGCTGCTGGTCGGGAAGCGCACGCGCAACGACGCCGACTATCTCCTCCACCTCGAAGGGAAGCGCGCCGCCGTTCGTCTCGCAAAGATCGATGGAGTCGGCGCCGGCCTCGCTTGCCGCGCGAATGCACGCGAGCGCGTAGTCAGGGTTGGCCTTATAGCCATCGAAGAAGTGCTCGGCGTCGAACACGACGGTGAGCCCGTGAGCCTTCAGATACGCGACCGAGTCGGCGATCATGCGAAGGTTTTCCTTAAGCGTGGTCTGCAACGCGCGCGTGACCTGGGCATCCCATGTTTTCCCCACGATAGTTGCCACGGGAGCGCCACACTCGACGAGGTCGGCAAGGCCCTGATCCTGATCGGCCGGCGTGCCCTTCTTGCAGGTGGACCCGAACGCGGCGATGCGCGCATGTTCAAGCGGCATCTCCTTCACGCGGCGGAAGAACTCGATGTCCTTCGGGTTTGACGCGGGGAAGCCGCCTTCGATAAAGTCGATACCGAATGCGTCGAGCCGCTCCACAATGCGCAGCTTGTCGTCGAGTGAAAGCGAGATGCCCTCGCACTGCTCGCCGTCGCGCAATGTGCAGTCGTATGTGAAGATGTGCTGAGTCAAACCCCGTCTCTCTCCAATGGAAACGCCAATTGAATAGCCGTTCGTCCACGGGCTATTCTACTCCAACAGACTAGAGCGGGAGAGCGCTTTTCGGGAAAGGTTTCGCCGTCAAGCACGAAGTGCAACTCCAAGGGATACATCATTAGGGAGCTAGCAGTCATCGAATGCACGGGAGCCTGCAGCTTTCGAGTACGCGAACAGTCCGTCCAAGCGAAAGTCGAGCCCCCGACGAAATAGAGGCTCGAGCGCAGAGGGCAACCACCCGACGCTTACTTCGACCCACCGCCACCAAGCCCGATGAGCAGATAGAGAATCCAACCTGCGGCAATGATGCCGTACCTAGCCTTTTTGCTCATGTCTTCCTTGTTCAGCATGATAATCGTGAGCGGAACGGGGAAAATGCAGATCCACCCCAGAACCCACAGCCACGTTTTGCGCCTCTTCGGGGGCTCTTGAGGGGCCTGCTGGGGTTGGGGAGGGACTTGGGGCTGGAAAGTTGGCTGGGAGGCTGGTTGATAGTAGGCTTGCTGAGGCGGAAAAGATGCCTGCGCCGCTTCCGCTTGAGCCCTTTGACGACCCTTCTCGAATTCGTACCCAGCCTTTTCTGCCCCGTCGAGCTGGACTTTCTGAATCTCGTCATCTACCGGCAGGGCGGCACCGCAATAGCTGCAGAAAGCCATTTTCCTATCCATGTCGACTTCAAGCCGAGCGCCGCAGCCTGGGCAGGTAAGGTTGACGATCTTCACGAGAATCCCTTTCGCATCACGAGCCCCGAGACGAAAATCAGGAAATCGAGCACCAGCTTCATTGCGAGCCGTTCTAGCCTCTTTCCCTGTCCTCGCGAATGAGGCGCTTTAGGTATGACGACATGCTTTCTTCCCGATTCCTCGCGAATTCGTACAAATCGTAATCGGGCGGAAAGAAATTGCACTGGATTTTCTTTTGCTTCGCCTTCTTGTACTTGTTTTCCGCCGCGCGTTGCGCATCAGTGCGCTTCACGGCACGCTTCTTCGGTTCCGGCATCGCAAACCCTCCCTAGAAAAACGGCGAAGTCGGGGTTGTCCCGCACGCTCGGGGAGACACCTGCGGAAGGCGTTGGCCCCTGGATCCGCGCGCTGAGATTGCCGCGCAGGGAGCGCTTAATGACTCGCCACCTCTTCGCCGCGCCCTTTGCTGGGTTTACTATACTCAGCCCGAAGCGGCCGTATGTCCCCACCATAGTACAGGCGAGGAAACCGTCCGCTTGGCACGCGTCGCCCCTGAATAAGACTCTCACGGCGGCGCCGTACGACGAGATAAAAAAGCCCTCAAGTTGCTCATGTTCGACGACTACGACAACTAGAGGGCTTAACCGTCTCGCCGCGTATCTTCGCGGCGGGATGCCGGGTCCGGCATACCGCGGAAAGCATCGGTGACGCGCCGCGAAGCCAAGATCGGCCGGCCACACGAGCATCCCAACCTGCCAGAAATCGAGCGGTTTTCATCAACATGAGCCGCTTGGGAAGCGATCTTCGCCCCCTGCGGCGGGTCACCACGAACGGTATGCGGACATAAGGCCAGGTCAGCGAATTCGGCATCTGAGTCGCCTTCCCCGACTTCCCGCGTTCACTCCCCGCGATGATGAAGAGTGCCCAATTTCTGGCATGTCCCCCCTCTCGAAGCGCACACCTTGCCGAGGGGGGCAAGCTCTAGGCCTCGGCCGTCCCGCACCGCGCCACGCTCTCGCGCTTCAAATCCGTGCGCTTCACCTTCTTGGGCTCGGTCATCGCTGACCCCCTCCCCAACCGTATATCGCCAGTCTAGCATCCCAAACTAGGTTGGCGGGTGAATTGCACTCCCGCAGGTCAGCTACGAGGCATACCCGCCGCAACCATCCTGTGTGTGCGGCCAACGCGCGATATCGACCCTAGAATAGGCACCTCTCGATGATGTCTTTGCCCCTGAGGACTTCAAGCCATTCGGCGGGTATTCCGTCCATCCCGTAGAGTATGCCGGCGAGCGCACCAGCGACGGCGCCCGTCGTGTCGGTATCGTCGCCAAGGTTGACGGCAAGAAGCACGCAGTCGCGATAGCTCGCTGTGTTGGCAAGGCACCACAGCGCCGCTTCGAACGTATGGCGCACGTAACCACTTGAGCGAATGGCTCCTCGGGGCTTATCCGGATCGACGCCGTAAGCCAAGGCCACTTCTCTCGCCCGCTTGCCCGAGATAAGGGAGCGGGCGGCGCCGACCATCCCTACGCAGGCCTCGGTCGACGTAGCGTGAGCATGCGTGATGGCAGACACGGCCCGCACCTCATTGTCAGTGGCGTCGGCGAAGGCCAGTGGCACGGTTCGCATGAGAGAGCCGTTGCCGTTATCGCGCTCGCCGGAAAGACCGTGGCCAAGCCTTAAGGCCGTGGCAGTAGCGTTGCCGATGTCGAACAGACCGTCGCAGGAATACGCGCCATCCTGGTACCAGGCGAGAAACTTCTCGCGAATGTCGGCGATGTCGATACACCCAAGCTCACGATAGCTATCGCATATCGCGAGGGCCATCGACGTGTCGTCGCTCCATGTGCCCGGCGGCTGGTTGTGCGTGCCGTAACCGGCCATCCCGACGCATTTGAACGTATCGCGAGGCATGAACTCATAGGGCACGCCCAGGGCATCGCCAACGGCCTGGCCGTAGATGCAGTCTCGAAGCATTGCAACCATGATGAGCTCGCTCGCTTTCCTTCGCGCCTTCTGTTGCGCCCACTATACCCAATTCGGAGATGTCGTATGTCCTGACCATAGTACAGGTACGGGAAATTGCGCTATAGGCACTCGCAGGGAGGTTGGTTGAACAAGCGTCCCAATCCGTCAGAAATTCGGGAAGGGAGGTGCTATGAAATGGTTACCTCGCGACGCCGGCTGCGCCAGGCCCCGATCCCATGCCTCCTACGCTCGACGAAGGCGTGGTGCTCGCGGTTGCAGAAGTCGAGCTACCGCCCGTAACGGTCCCGGAATCGGTATAGCCATGCGCGACGAACCGATCATGAGCACCGTACCGCCCGAAATGGTCGCCTCGCTATCGTAGTCAAACGCGCCATCGCCATCGCTCGACGGGCCATTGACGAGTACCGTGCCACCCGTAAAGCTCACGAAGCCCTGCGTCGCCTCGGTGTCCTTGTTCGACTTGATGCCGTTACCTCCCGCCACCAGCCTGAACGAGCCGTCGGCCAAGGTCACGAAGCATTTGTCGGCGTTCTTCGCATAGATCGCGGGGCCGTTTTCGTTATGGATGGTCGCCCCCGCAAATACCAGCTGAACCTTCGCGTCATCGGACGCGTCGACGACGATCTGCCCCGACGAAAGCTCGCCTGAAATAATGTAGGTTCCTTCTGATGAGATGGTCACCGTCGAGCCGTCGACTGAGGCACCCGAGCCATCAACGCTCGCGGACGACCGAGGGGCGGGAGCACATACACCACGTTCACGACCGCGATGATTGCGGTGAACAGCACCGCCAGGCCGAGAAAGCCCATGCCCGTAGCAAGGCCCACCGCCATCGCCAGAAATACGCTGCCGATGTCCTTCGCGCTGCCGGGAATGGAGCGGAAACGCACCAGGTTGAACACACCCATAACGGCGATACCCGCGCCAAGGTTGCCGTTGACCAGGGTAATCACCATCTGCACGATGAGCGGCAGGAGCGCCAGCGTAACCACGAAGTTCTTCGAGTACCGATGGCGGAACATGTAGACCCCGGCGATCGCGAGGCCGAGGACGATAGACACGACGGAACACAAAAGAAAGCTCGACGCCGAAACCGACGAGACAAGCGAGTCGGCGGTTCCGAACACCGACGAGAACATAAGATCCGACATGGAAAATCCTTTCTTCAGGAGGAACTATCGAGGCAGAGCAGGGCGAAGATCGGAAAATGGCGACGCCGCCTTCCTCAACCGTCGCCTTTCCCTGCGGCGCCTTCTCCGCAGCGCCCTCCTACGACGCCTTGCGCATGCTCGCCTGATATGCCGCACCGTATTTGGAAAACGACGAGGGGTACGCCTCGCAACCGTCGAGCGCGTCGACGAGCCACAGCGGGAAGGGACCGGCGCACTTCACTTCCATAATCGCCTCGTCAGCAGGCAGAAGCGGGCGCGGCATGCCGAACCCGACGGGCGGGCGCCTATGCGAGGCCCGCGCGATGAGCGCTTCCTCGAACAGGTCGCGATATGCCACGTTCTCGTCGAGGGTGATGCGCAGCGTCGAGGGAACATCCGCCGCCTCGCCTTCCCCGCCAATCGCGAGAGGCGCATACGCCGTGCGGTCGCAGATCGCCACCATCGACGCGCGCAGCGGGGTATAGCGCTCCTTGAAGGCGTCTATTTCACGCGCAATCTGCAAACTCCGCGGCGAAAGCGATGCCTCGGCGAGAATCGGGTCGGGCAGCGGGAACTCGCGGCACGCCTGCTCATAGGGCATGCCGCCCATATACGCCCGCGCCGCCGCGTACGAGCAGCCGACACGACGCTTGTACACGATGCCCTGGTACTTCTTCTTGAGCTCGACGAACACCTGGTCGTCCTCGTCGGGAATGCCGTAGCTGCGCGCACGGAGCTTCTCCTTATAGAGGGGCTTGTCCAGCGATCGCTCGATAAGCGCCCGGTCGGGCGTGTCGAAATAGCGGCTGACTATGCTCGTCGTCCCGTAGTCGTCGACGGCCATACGCCCTTCGAGTGCCGTAAGCATCGCATGGCGCTGAGCTGCATCGAGGCGGTACTTGACTTCCTTTCGCTCGAAAACTTCTTGATAGCTCGTCATAGGAAATGCCTCCTTTCGAAGAGGGACGGAAAGCCGTCCCTTTGGCGGTCGTGTCGTCGGCGGCGCGGGGCCGATCATCGATACAGGAAAGGGAGGAGGGGGAAGAGGATGGCCCCGCCTGCCGACACCCCGAATGCTACGGAGCACCCCTGAAAGAACCCTGAAAGAAACGCTCAAACCTAAAAACCGGGCAGTTTCTTTCAGGTTGTTTTCAGGGTCGTCCCCGACAATAACCTCACGGCCGCAACCGCCCCATCCACGATCCCCAGCGCGGAGGCGGTGGCGGCCGTTCGCGTCTCGGCGAGGCGCCCGCAAGGACCCGCGTCGAGGCGTTTCCTTAGCAAAACCGTGCTAGTATTCCAATCAAGAAAGCACCGAACGTGAAAGAGGAGCGCTGTGCAGATTCTCGTAGTCGAAGATGATGTACGCCTTGCCCAGGCACTTTGCCGCATCCTCGAGGAAAGCGGCTACAAAACCGACGCCGTGCACGACGGGCAGTCGGGACTCGATTATGCGGAAAGCGGCATCTACGACGTCATCATCCTCGACGTGATGCTGCCGAAGATGGACGGCTTCACCGTCGTGTCGAACCTGCGGCGCGCCGGCGTGAGCACCCCCGTGCTGCTCCTGACCGCGCGAGACGCCGTGCCCGATAAGATCTGCGGGCTCGACTCGGGCGCCGACGATTACATGACCAAGCCGTTTTCACCAGCCGAGCTCATGGCGCACCTGCGCGCACTCACGCGCCGCCAAGGCGAGGTGCTCTTCGAGGAGATCACGTCGGGGGACGTTTCGTTGAATCTGGAAAGCCACGACTTGACCTGCGGCGACCAGTCGATTCACCTCAGCTACAAGGAGTTCTCACTCGCCCGCGTCCTTATGGCGAACGCGGGCGCTGCGGTATCGAAGGCCACGCTGATCGAGAAAGTGTGGGGCCTGGAGGCAGCCGCCGACGAGAATAACGTAGAAGCCTACGTATCGTTCCTGCGCAAGAAGCTGAAGTTTTTGGGCTCGGCATCGCGCATCGAGACACTGCGCGGCGCTGGGTATCGCTTCGCCGCGGAAGGCGCCGCAACCGGCAATCGCGCGAGCGCGTAAGACTGCGCCGCATTCCACGAAAAGATTCCTATGCTGAAAAAGCTCCGCATCAAGTTCATCGCGCTCAACATGGCCACCGTGGCCGTGGTGCTTGCCGTGATTTTCTCCGCCATCTGCGTCATCAACTACCAGCAAAGCGTGGCTTCCGTGCACGAAGCAATGAGCAACGCCATCGCGTTCACGGAGTCGAAGAGTCGCGCACTGACCGACGACGACACCCAGGGGCAGGAAGGCGCACGGGAACAAGACGCGGGCGATCCCGACGAGCAGGCGGACGGGGACTGGAAAGACGATGGCGCGCGGCATGGCACCCCTCCGCAAATCGGCGGCGGACCTGCGGGAAGCGGCCCGCATGTCCCTGTGGCCGTGTATCGCATCCTGAAGAGCGGCAGCTACGCGCTCGCAGGGTCGGCGGCTTCCGCATCGATTGCAGACGACGTGCTCGAAAAAGCGATATCCCAGCTCGCGGACGCCCCCGATGGTTCGGGAGAGCTCTCCGAGCTGGGATTGTTCTACGAGAAGCGCACCTCCGACACCGGCATCGCGCGCGTCGCGTTTGCCGACGTCAGTTCCGCGAGCGGATGGCAAACCCTCGCGCTCACCCTTGCAGGCGTCGGCGTGGTCGCACTCGCCGTCTTCTTCGTGATCAGCGTGTTCTTCTCCCGCTGGGCCCTGCGCCCGGTGAAGCGCGCGTGGGAACAGCAGCGGCAGTTCGTGGCCGACGCCTCACATGAGCTGAAGACCCCGCTCACCGTCATCCTCGCGAACACGTCGATTCTCATGTCACACCCCGAGCGCACCATCGCAAGCCAAAGCCAGTGGGTCGAAAGCACGCAGGCGGAAGGCGAGCGTATGCAGGGGCTCGTGGCCGACCTTCTTCTCCTGGCGCGCCTCGACGCCGAGGAGACCGACATCGTGAAATCGAAGCCGAAGGAGCGCATCGATCTGTCGAACCTGGTGGAAGGCGAGCTTTTGCAGTTCGAGTCAGTGGCATTCGAGCGCGCCATCGAGCTGGAAAGCAATGTGGACGAGGGCATCGCCGTGTTGGGATCGATCGAGCGCCTGCGCCGCCTGATCACGACACTTCTCGACAACGCGTGCAAGTACGCCGGCGACAACGGGAAAGCGCGCGTCGAGCTGCATGCGCAGAATGGCAACGCATGCCTCGTCGTGCACAACACAGGGTCGCTCATCCCAGCGGAGGACCTACAGCACGTGTTCGACCGCTTCTACCGCGCCGACAAGGCACGCACTGGCGGTGCAGGCGGCTTTGGCCTGGGGCTTTCCATCGCGAAAGAAGTCGCAGAAGAGCATGGCGGCACGATAACCGCGAAGAGCAGCGACGAAGAGGGCACCACCTTCACAGCAACCCTGCCGACCGCGTAATCGAATACCTAAAAGCAGCTTTCCGGGTGAAAATCCCCACATGGAAAGCTGTCGTCTTTTCTTCACATTCCCCCTTCGCCATATATGGCGATTCGCAATATATGGCAATAATGCTTGCGTTTTTGCCCATGATTTCGAAAAATGACGGCAATAAGAGCGCATGCGAAGAGAGCCTACGTTACAATCAGGGAAAACATGGTCACGTCACGTTAACCACAAACGCAGCCAAAACGAAACGAGGACCCCATGACCGACCTACGGGCGAAAATCATCTCCATCGCGTGCGCGCTCGCACTTGTTGCCGGGTGCATGCCCGCTGTGGCGTTTGCGCAGGAAGAAAGTGAGGACGCCCCGTCCCCCGCGCCCACCCGCATCCCCATCGACAGGCAGGCATTTGCCCAGGCAGAAGATGAGGGCATCACCCTGCAAAGCGTCAACCTCAACGCGACCGTCGCACCGCACGACGCGTTCTCCGACGAATTCCTCTACTTCACGAAATACGAGAGCGGAAACAGGCTCACGAGCGGCGAGGGCTATGACATGCTCCTCTCCGCGGGCGACAACTACCACGCCATGGGCTGCTACCAGTTCGACAACCGCTACGGCCTGCAGGATTTCCTCGTCGCCTGCTACAACTACAGCCCGACGCGCTATTCCATGTTCGCATGGCTGAAGAACGCAAGCGTGGATATCTCGAACGTGAAGCTCTACGACTCGAGCAAGAAGGCCTTAACCGACACGGGGAAGAGGCTGAACAATTCGTGGTCCGCCGCGTACCAGGCGAATCCCGAGGAATTCTCGCGCCTGCAGGACGGCTGGTTCTACCAGGAATACGTCGAATACGCGCTGCGCCTATGCAACAACAGCGCGCACAACTTCAATATGGACAGCCGAAGCGATTGCACAAAAGGCCTGGTCAGCGGCATTTGCAACCTGTTCGGCTCAGGCGGCATGCAGTTCTTCGTCGGCGGCACGCTCTACGGGACGCACTACGACGGCGCAGGTCTCTCCGGCACGATGAGCGACCGCGAGTTCGTCACCACGCTGTGCAACTACATCGTCGACCACGTGGCGGAGCTACCTTATGTGACCAGCCAGTACGTGCCCAGCTATCAAAATCGCTACCGAAACGAGCTCGCCGATTGCCTCGCCTACCTCGACAGCAAACCCGATCCCAGCAATCCGACACCGACGCCCGGCGGCTCCACCACCCCGACGCCCGAGCCCAACAAGGCGTTCAGCGATCTGGAAGACGGTGCCTGGTATCTGCAGGCAGTCGAGTACGTGTCGAGCCGCGGCATCATGAAAGGCTACGATAACGGCACGTTCGGGCCCAACGACACGCTTTCGCGCGGGCAGCTCATCACTATGCTGTGGCGCCTTCAGGGTTCCCCGCAGGCGGACATGTCCACGACCGCGTTTGCCGACGTCGACTACGACAGCTATTACGGGGACGCCATCCGATGGGCGCGCGCGACCGAGATAGTGAAGGGATACGGCGACAGCAACGACTTCTGCCCCGACGCGTCCATCACGCGCGAGGAGATCGCCGTTATGCTGGCGAACTTCGCCAAGCGGATGGACGGGAAGAATCCAACGAGCGACGGCGTGAAGCTTGGGCAGTTCCCCGACGTCAACGCGGTTGACTCATGGGCGAAAACGGCTCTGAGCTGGACCGTCGACAAAGGAATCATTTCCGGCAAGATCGACGCGAGCAACAAGGCATGGCTCAACCCGATCGACAACGCGACGCGCGCGGAGGCGGCGACCATCCTTATGCGCTACCTGCAAAACCGCTAGAAGGCGATAGCGGGCTCACCTGCTACGGGCTAGACTTGAGACGACGAAAGCGCCGCAAAGCCGAGCCTCCGCATCGGCGGCAGAGAGCGAATCAAGCCCGAAACCAAAAGCGAGCGACCATCCCGATCGCCCGCTTCGCTTCCAGTTATAAGGTTGTTCTGCTAGGAAGAAAAGCCCTCCCCCTAGCACGCCATCTGGACCTCTGGCTCGCCGTCCCCGAAGAGCAGCTCGCGCTCGGGACCGGAAAGCGCCGCGCGTGCCTGATCGCGCAGGTTGTTCATACCCGAAAGGAACTGACGGTACATGACGAGGGTCAGGTAACGGCCCTTCGTCGTCAGCGTGAGCTCATCGTCGTTGTCGATCGCGAACGACCTGTTCGCGCGCATGAATGCGAGCTCGATCGGTAGCGCCAGCTCAAGCGGCTCGCCGAATTCGCGCTCGAACGCGCGCTTGTCGAGATGCAGCTGGTAAAGATGCAGAAGGAAGTAGTAGCGCTCCAGGTCGCGCTTCGCCATGACCGACTTGCCCATGATGGACATATGGCCCGCCTGGATGGCGTCGTTGTATTCCTGCAAGCTGAACGAGTTCACGTACAGGCAGCCGTTCAAGTGCGTAATCGAGCCCGAACCGATCGCCGGGTACTCGTTGTAGGATACCTGCAACTCCTCGAACGGCAGCTCGACGTCCTTTTTCCCCTGGTCATTCAGGCGCGTGAACGTCCAGATAGTGTCGCGCTCGAAGAACGGGTGGTCGCCACCGGCAAGCACGCCGTCGAGAATCTGGTAGTAGCGGTACTCGCGGTTGTAATCCATGCTTCCGAGCGTCTCAACCATCTTGCGTGTGGTTGCAGACGAGATGTAGAGCGGCGAGAACGTGGTCTGACGCGCGCCGCATTCGACGATCTTCTCAAGGTCGCTGAAGAGGATGTCCTCGGTTTGCGAGGGGAAGTTGAAGATCATGTCCACGTTGAGCGAGTCAAAATACGGAACCGCCTCGCCGATGCGCTCGAAGATTTCCTCGCCCGAACCGTACTTGTGGTAGCGGTCCATCTGCTTGAGCAGGTCGTTGTTGAAGCTCTGCACGCCGACGGACAGACGTTGGACGCGTCCCTTCAGCTCATTGAGCCACGGCTGCACGAGGTGGTTGGGGTTGGTCTCCGACGACACTTCCTTGATGTTGAAGTTGTCGCGCGCAAGGTCGATCGTCTTGCACAGCTCGTCGAGCATGATGGTCGGCGTGCCGCCGCCGATGTAGAGGCTTTCAAAATCGTATCCCAAATCCTTGAGCATCATCATTTCCTTGCGCATGTTCTCGAAATACGGACGCGCAACGGACTCGCGGAACGGATAGCGATTGAAGCTGCAGTATGGACAAAGCACCTGGCAAAACGGCACGTGCATGTAAAGCATGTACTTCTCGCCGGGCTTCGGGCCGGGGAAGAACTTCTCGTCGGTCGGATGCAGATCAAGGTGTTGCTTGGCAATGCCTTTGACCAGGTTAGTGAGCACTCGTTCGGATAACATGGTTCCCCTTCGTGTCTTTCTCGAAATCAACGCCACATGGTAGCGCTTTTGCATCCCGAACGCGCAGGAACTATTCGCTTTCTACGGGAACTGCAAGAAGGGGACCACGCTAAAGGCGGCAAGGCAATCGGGAAAGCGGCGCCTCTTACGCGAGAGCGGCCGCCAGCTCGCTGCGCGAGGAGAACGGCGTCTTCCTGTTGCCCGCCGCGCGGTCGATCGCGACAACGGTCCCCTTCCAGGTCGGCTCGCCGCCTTCCCCGCCAGCCGCCTTGTACTCGTCGGTCTGCACGACGTAGCGGCAGTCGAACTCTTCCGGCTTCGGCATCTCCTTCAGGTCGAAGCCGTACTCCATATCATTCAGGATGCACTCCATGACGCTCGGGGCAACCGCCGCCGACCCGAGCGACACAAGGCCGCGCTCCTTGTTGAAGAGCGCCGTCGGCGACACGTAGATAGTGCGCAGCCGTTTCTCGCGCTGGCGCTCAAGGTGATTGACTCCCACGATAACCGCGACGATAACCACCAGCCAGATAATGAAAATTACCAGGTCAAGCGGACTGTCAACCTGATTGAAGCCCAGGAAGAACCACAGCCACAGAAGGAATACGTCGACCAGCACGGCAATGGCGAGGCCAATCCAGTTGCTCTTCTTCATTATTTGTCACTTCCTTCCTTGGCGCCCGACAAGACCTCATCCATCTCCTTGTCGAGATCGGCGGTCATGCGGCGTCGGCGCAGCAAGACGACCGCGCCGTAAACCAGCGTTGCAATGGTGCCGAGAAGCATGAGCCAATGCACCCAGCAGCTCGTCGGCTGCTCAGCGGCCGGTGCGTTCTCGGAGCTCTGCTTTCCTTCCGACTGAGCGGCGCCGTTTTCAGAAGTCGCCTTGTCGGCGCTCTTCGGCGCAGTGGTCTCCTTCGGATCGGATGCCGTCGGGACGGAATCCATATCGTCCGACGTCGTCGAACCCGACGGCGTCACGTCGGAAGAATTCGTCGGGCCATTCGGCGTCGATGGATTCTTACCAGGGCCGGGCGTCGGCTCGTCCGTGCCAGGGCCAGGTGCCGGCGGCGTGTACGCGATAACCGTAAGCGTGCCGTTCACCTGGGTAATCTCATAGTTGTCGAGGCTCGTGTTCGCGCCGGCCTTAACGGTGAAGGTGTTGTCGGAGGTGCCGACCGCCGTCTGCGCTCCCGTAAAGTCGTAGCCGAAGCTCTCGCCTTCGACGAGCGACCCAGCCGTCACCATTGCCTCGTGCTTGGTGAGTGCGGCACCGTCATACACCTTGGAATCCGTCGCGGAAGTTACCGTCACGGGACGCTTGGTCACGATGAGCGGGGCCTTCCCGCACGTCACATTGGCGAACTGGGCGGTGACATCCTCACCGGCGGCGTTCCTTATCACGATGGTGGAAGCGTCGATCTCGGCCAGAAGCTCGCCGGCGTCCGTGATGGTGCCCTTGGTCGCGGCCTCGAGCGTGAAGCCCGCGGGAAGACCGTCGACGTCGATGCCGGCGCTGGTCAGCGGCTTGCCGTCGTAGACCTTGCTGCCGCCGTGCGGCGTGACATTGATCGCCACCTGGCTCGGGGTGACCTCGAGGGTACCGATAGCGCCTTCCACGACGTTGTAGTTCGACTCCTTAGCAGTGCCGTCCCATGTGATGGCATAGGAGTTAGCGCTCGTGCCCACAAGCGTCTGGCTGCCGGTGGTGGCGAAGCTGGCGGTCTCGCCGTTCACGAAGCCCGAGATCTCCCCCGAAGCCGTGAGCGCCGTGCCGTCGTAAGGCTTCGACGCGCCATGCGTGGTAACGGTGAGAGTTGCGGGCAGGATCGTGAGCTGCCCGTCCTCTATCTCGAAGACCACGTTCGAGAAGTTGGCGCTCCTGTTCTCGAAGTCGCCGGGGAGCAGGCCCATGTCGTAGTCGCCGGCGTCGGTGCCGGTGGCGACCTTGTGCGCGGCGTCGCCCACGAAGGCGAAGTCGCCCTCCTTGTAGAGGGCGGAGGAGATCTTTGCGACCTCGTAGCCCTCGGCGGTCTTGGCCTCGCCGTCGTAGGGGAACGTCGCGCTGTTCTCCCTGATGGTCACGACGACCTTCTCGGCGTTCGCGGTCACCTCGAGCCTGCCCTCGCCCAAGGTGATCCTGTAGTTTGCGAGCTTGGTGGAGCCCGCCGCCTCGTAGGCTGCGATGGTGCTCCCGCTCTCGCCGGCGTCGGTCTGCGACCCGCCGTAGGTCACGCCCGCGACGCCGTCGCCCCCGACGAAGCCGGCGGCCTCGAACTCGCTCGCCACGAGAGGCGTGCCGTCGTAGGGCTTGCTCGCGTCCTTGGGGCGGATGGTCGCCTCGGCGGGGTCGATGACGAGCGAGCCGTCCTTGATTTCGACGGCGAACTCGCTCGTCACGTCGCTGCCCGCCGCATCGGACACCTTGGCGGTGCCGGTGACGTTGTTGGTGTAGGTGCCGGCGTCGGCCGCGCTCGGGTCCTCGGTGGAGAGGCCGGAGACCGTGTACGCCTTCCCGCCGACCACGAACTCCGTTGTCTTGAGGCCCGCGGCGGAATGGGTCCCGCCGTCGTAGGTCGCCGACGTCGAGTTCGCCTCGACCGTGATGGTCTCGGCCGCCCCGCGCGAGGTCACGTTCAGCGTGCCCTTCTCGGTGCGGATCTCGTAGTTGCCGGCCTTGGTGTTCTCAGGGTACCCCCACGAGACGATGGAGCTCTCGCTCGTCCCCGGCGCGGTCTGCGAGCCGGAGAACACGGGGTCGGAGATGCCCTGGCCTGCGAGGAACTGGTCGGGCGAGCCCTCGGCGACCTCCCACTCGCTCGCCTCGAGCGCCTCCCCGTTGAAGACCCTGGAGGCGTCCTTGGGCTTGACGACCACCTCGCGCTTCGAGATCGCGAGCTGGCCGTCCTCCACCTCGAAGCTGACGTTCGAGAAGTTCCTGCCGGCGTAGCTGAAGTCGCCCGCGTCGAGGCCCATGGGGTAGCTGCCCGCGTCGGTGCCCGTTACCTTCGCCGTGCCCGCGAACGAGATGTCGCCCGCGTCGAAGCCGGCGGGGGCGCCGGCGCTCGCGGCGCCGCCGACCACGTAGGAGACGGCGTAGCCCTCGACGCTGTGCTCCTCGCCGTCGTACTTCCCGCCGCCCGTGCTCCCCTTGACCTTGACGACGACCTGCTGGGAGTTCGAGTTGATCACGAGTTTGCCGTCATTCGTTTTCGCAACGATGTACTTGCCATCAGTGCTTACCGTGCCAGCGGTTCCGGAAGCGAAGGTATACGGATAGTCGCCCGCATCGGTTCCCTTGCCGCCCAGAAGCGTAACGCTCGCAAACGCGGCGTCCGCGACATCGCAAGTGTAGCCTTCGACGCGCTGCTGCTCGCCCGTGTATTCCCTCGCTGCAGAATTCGCCGTAAGCGTCACATTCTGGTAGTAGTAGATGTTGATGACGGTGCTGCCATCGCGCTCGACAGTTGCAGTTTCCGTCTGGCCAGGCACTACGGTATATCCGTCGATGGCCTTCGCGAGGTTGGAGGCTGCAACCTCGCTCCCCCACGGGGCGCTCTGCGTCTCAGAGTCGGCAACTTTCTGCTCGGTGCCGTTGAGGAAATAATTCACCTGGTAGTTGGCAGCGTCCTTCTCGTAGTAGAAGACGATTTCGGGCGTCTCGCCTTCGACGAGCGTCGCTTTCCCAGACGCCTGCGTCGAATCGACCAGGTGATAGCCTTCGATGTCGCTCTTCGCGTTTGCCGTCACGACATCGCCGGCGTGCCCATAGAGCGTGTCGGCAGGGGAAAGCTCCTTGCCGGTGCCCTGCTCCAGGTACTTCACCTTGCAAGCGAGCAATTTGTTCCACGTCGCCGTGAACGTGACGTTGTTGTCGGGCATGGTAAAGCTCGCGCCGCTTTCAAGCGTTGTCACGCCGTCAAGCCCCGAAACAGTCCAGCCGGCGAACTCGTACCCTACGCGGGTAGGCTCGGCTTTCACCGTCTGCGTCGAACCCTCTTGAGCAGCATGCACGAGAGCATCGCTGTTGTTCCAGCTTCCACCCGCCAAATCGTAGATGACCTGGCGCCCCGAAAGATACTTAGCGTAGAAGTTGACGTTCCCGTCTATCGTATAGGGGAGCTCCACCTGCTGAGTTAAGGCCTGGTCGGTATACCACCCATTGAAGGTATACTCGATGCCGCCAACCTTCTTGGAAAGCGGAAGGCTCACGTCAGGAAAGTCAGTGATGTCGGTGGTATCGCCCTCGCGGTACGTCAGCTTCGAGGCAACGAGCTGGAATCCCTCGCCCGGCGTCGTCGGGTCGTCGACATAATAGCGGGCGTTGAAGAGGTTGCGGCACGTGATGGACACGGAGCAGTCGACATGGTAGCCATCGTCGTTGTTCGTCAGCTTGTACGGCTTGATGCTGATGGATTCCACGTCATCATCGGTCACCGTGACGCCTGGCAGCTTCCCTTCGATTTCCGATTTGTACGCCTTGAAAATATTGTTCCAGTTGCTGCTTCCGCGAAGAACCTGGTACTCGTCCCCCGTGGAGCCGTCGGGCCAGGTGATTACGCGATCAGAAACACGATCGAAGATGGCGGTCTTCCCGTTGTCTTTTGGGAAATTGCTGCTGTCGAGGCCGGTGAGGTTCACGCTGCCGCCACCAAGGCTGGCCCATTGGGTCGTGCTGATGGAATCGAGCGACCCGTTGGGGTTGTTCAGGTAATAGAAGAGGGCGTATTCAGTTGCAGTCGTGGGGGAAGTGACCGTCACGTCGTGCGTCGCCTCAAGCGTGGTGTTGTCGTCCGGGCTTTTATAGCTGAGCGCGACTGTTGCGGTGCCTTGGCGGACGCCCGTCACCGTTCCGCTTTGGTCGACCGTGAGGATGTTGTCGTTGTTCGAGGACCAAATGTAGGTCCCCTCAGCATTTGAGGGGCTCGTCGTCGCCGTCAGCTGCATCGTAGAGAACTGCGCGACGGCGTCGGCACCGGTGATAGAGAGGGACTGCGCAACCGTGGAGTCCGCGGCGGCGGAAGAATCAGCAGCCTTGCCGGATTCATTGTTAGTGGCTGAAGGGGTGTTGGAGTCGCCGCTATCGCCCGCAATATCGGATTCTACGCCCCCAAGCGCAGGAGAAGAGATTCCCACGGATTCGCCGCTCGGGCGAGCGGGAGCATCGTCTCCCCCACCCAGCGTCGCCGCAAGGTTTGCAGCGTCGCCAGAAAGCTGGGAGCACCCCCCCCGCCACTGGCAGCGCCATCTTCCGCATACACCTCGGCAGGATTCACGGCAGGCCAGCCGAAACCCAGCAAGATGGCAGACAGCACGACAGAGACAATCTTGTTGCCCCATGATGTGCAATTGGCCGAGCTTTTAGCCTCTCTCATGTGCTTTATCGTATTATTCATGTTCCTCACCCCGTCAGCCCAGGCTCCAGATGAAGCTTACGGCCTAACTATCTCCGCAATTTCAGCTGGTCATACTTGCCTCTCGTCATAGGCAAGCCCTCTGTTATAGAGGGATATTTCCAGATGCGGTTTTCCAAATTCAGCATACTAACACTTTTTGGGTATTTGCAGGATGACAATATCGTAAATAGTTACCTCAATATATTGTTCGCTATTTATCACCACCTGCTGTTTCATTGATTCACGTACCAATTTTTAGTAAGGTGACGAGGTGATTCACCATACCCATTGCTTCAGTTCGGCGTAAGAGAATATGGGTGGGGTGACAAATTGGTTTCAAAACCACCTTTGCGGTAAGGCTCGCTCGACGCCCTCGTGCCGAATATGGGACAATGGCAACCAATGAAAGCCGCTCGGAACGGAGGCGACAATGGCAAAGCATATGACAAGAAGGGCATTTGTGACGACAGCATGCACAGCCGTTACCGCAACAGCACTCGGCTGCAGCGCCTCGGACGACGCCAAAGCCACATGGACATGGACGCAAGACGACGACCTGCCCGTATTGTGTATGCAGGTTTCCGTCGGCGCTATCGTGGCCATGCCGGGCAGCGGCTGGAAACCGCAAGACGGCTGGATTCAACTACAGCTTTCAGGAGGGTCGATTCCCGGGAAAGAAATCGAGTCGATCATCCAGGAAGGATCGACCCTCGTTGTGCAGCTGAAAAAGCCGACGAGCGAAATCGAGACCATGGACCTACGCCTCACCGAGTACCGAGTCGAAGGCGGCGACGTCTCAAGCATCGAGTCGGTCGACATCATCGACAAGGGCGAGCGCCACGAGGCCCAACTCGGGGTGGACGGCTAGCGCTAAGCCCAATCGCGCTCGATCATTTCCCACTTCGCGTCGCGCGAATGCTCGACCAGGGAAATCTCCTCGTCGCCAAGAGCACGGAAGCGGCCTTGGCTCTTCAGGTAATCGCGCACGCTCGCGAACTCGCGGGGCTTGCGGTTGAGCGTGAACTTCCCACCAGGGACGCCGTTCTCCTGCTCGCCCTCGTATTCGGCGAGATACCACAGCCCGCAATCGACCACGTCGCGAGCGAGATCGACCATCTTCGACTCGGGAGCACCCCACCCCGTCGGGCACGGCGCGATCACGTGGATGAACCTCGTGCCATGGATGTCCTTCGCGCGCTCAAGCTTTTTCAGGAAGTCACTCATGTACCCAACGCTCGCCGTCGCAGCATAAGGAAGCCCGTGAGCTGCGATAATCTCGAACACGTTCTTCTTCTGCGTGAGGCATCCGTGGGAGTTCTTCCCTGCGGGCGTCGTTGTGGTCTTAGCGCCGAAGGGGGTGAGCGAGCTTTTCTGGATGCCCGTGTTCATGTACGCCTCGTTGTCGTAGCAGATATAGAGGACGTCGTCGTTGCGATCGATCGCGCCCGAAAGCGCCTGGATGCCGATATCTGCCGTGCCGCCGTCGCCCGCAAAGCCGACGACCGTACAATCGTCGGGCTTCTTCCCCTGAGCCCGCAAACCGGCCTCTATGCCCGTGAGCACTGCCGCCGTTGCCGCAAAAGGCGTGATCATCGCGTTGTTCGCAAAGCACAACTGGGGGAAGTTGAAGCCGACGGCACTCATGCAACCCGCGGGCAGTGCCGCCACCGCGTTCGGACCGAGCACCTTCAGTGCCGCGCGGACCGCAAGCGAGCCGCCGCAGCCAGCGCATGCCTTGTGCCCGAAAAACAGCTCGTCAGCAGGCATGTTCTTCGCATTCATCGCCATTATCGCGCACCTTCTTCGCAATCGTCGCCGCATGCAGGCTGGCTTGCAATGGGAAAGTCTATCCCAAGGAAGCTCACACGGCCGAGCCCAGCTCCCTGGCCGGTAGAGGCATCGTCGCAGCTCCGCCCGGCGGCAGCATCATCGCGCCCTCGCTCGCCCACGCTATCGAGCAGCGCATCGAACATGGCGTCCATCTGGGCACTCGTGATGTCGTCGCCACCGAGGCCGCCAACGAAGTTGAACGTCGGCACCATGCACCCCGCTTGTTGGAGTGCGGAATTCACATTCGTGAACACCGTTCCCTCGGCCCCGAAGGAGATATCCTTCTCCAGCACGCCGACCGCCGCCGCACCCGCAAGTGCTTCGGCGATAAGCTTCGCCGGGAAGGGGCGCATGTAGCGGATGCGCAGAAGGCCCACGCGCTTGCCCTGCTCGCGCAGCCTTGCGACCGACTCGCGCGCAAGCCCCGCAATCGAGCCCAGCGTCACGAGAACGGCTTCAGCATCATCGCAGCTCACCGCTTCAACAGGACCCGTATACGCTCGACCGAAGCATTCCGCAAAGCGTGCTTCCACGCGATCGATCGCTTCGAACGCGCCGAGCATGTCTCTGTGCTCGTAGTATTTGAAGTAGCGGTTGTAGTCGGGGCCGGCGGAATATCCGATGTTCTTCGGATGCTCGAAGTCGAAGCAGTTCGTCGCCTGATAGGGCGGCAGGAACGCATCGGCGTCTTCCTCGGCGGGCACATCGACCGTCTCGTAGGTATGCGTGAGCGCGAACCCGTCGAGGTTCACCATGAACGGAGTGAGCACCGCGGGGTCTTCAGCCACCGCATATGCCATAAGCGCCAGGTCAAGCGCCTCCTGGTTGTTTTCCGCATACGCCTGGATCCACCCATGGTCGAGCAGCGCCAGCGAATCGCGCTGATCGCCGTAGATGTTCCACGGGAGCGCCGTTGCGCGGTTCGCGTTCATCATCACGATGGGAAAACGCCCACCCGCAGCGTAGGTGAGGACCTCCGCCATGTAGAGAAGGCCCTGGCTCGAGGTCGCCGTAAACGTGCGCGCGCCCGTGGCTGATGCGCCCATCGCACAGGAAAGGGCAGAGTGCTCGGATTCCACATGCACGTATTCCGCCTTGAGCGAGCCCTCTTCCACCATCTCGGAAAGACGCTCGACCACGACGGTCTGCGGCGTGATGGGGTAAGCGGAAATCACCTGCGGTTTCGCGAGACGAACACCTTCGGCGAAGGCTTCGTCGCCTGAAAGGAAACGCTTCATCGCTCATCACCCTCGCTTTCGGGGACCATGGCAAGCGCACCGAAGCGGCACACCTCGACGCACACGCCGCACCCTTTGCAGAAATCGTAATCGATAGCCACTGCTGCCGTGCCCGCCGCATCGGCCGTCTGCCGCGCAGGACGGAAGATGCAGCCATCGGGGCAGTACAGGTAGCACTGCAGACAGCCCGTGCATTTCCCGACATTGAGCACCGGACGCATATTGCGCCAGCCTGCGTTCTTCGCTACGAGATAACCGCCGTCGTAGCATGTCGTATGGGCGAAGTCGGCGGGATCGAGCGCGGCGGTTTGCAGCGTGGGAATGAGCGCCTCACCGCGGGAAGCGGGCGCATCGGAATGCGCATCCTTGGCCGTTTCACGTGAAACAGAGCCGATGACCTGGGATTCGGGGGACTCGTCGATTTTTATGGCCACTCCCGCTGCGCGAGTTTTCCCCACCGCCTCAAGCGCCGCATCGACTACGCGCTTGTTCTTCTCGTGCAGCTTCGCGGGCATATAGCCCTCGATGGCTCGCTTCACGTCGCCAGCGCTCACGTAGTCGCACACCGAGCACAGCGCACCAAGAAGCGCCGTGTTGGGAATCGGCCTGCCAAGAATCTCTTGCGAGATGCCGTTCGCATCGATGGCAACAATGCGTGGATCGCCGAACGAGCGCACCGAGTTCACGATGACTTTCCCATCAGGAAGCAGCTCGTCCTCCCAACCTTCGCCAAGCAGCGTATCGTCGAGGTAGATAACATAGTTCGCCCTGCTCACCGCACTACGATCGCCAATCGGCTTGCGCGACATCTTAGTGAACGCGCGCATAGGGGCGCCACGGCGTTCAGGGCCGAACGAGGGGAACGCCAGCGCATAGGAGCCATCAGCGAACGAGGACGCCGCGCCCAAAAGCCGTGCCGCTGTGAAGGCCCCCTGCCCGCCGCGACCGTGCCAAAGCACTTCGATCATGTAAAACTCGCCTTCTTGTTAGTTTGTGAGATGATCATCAGTATAGGCGAACCAGGCCGCGCCTACGTGGTTTCGACGATTCAATACAAGCAAGGCAGAATCGAGGTCGGTATTGGTGACTTCACTTTGATGCCGCGGCTTCTTTAGCGGACCGTTATTGGGGAAAGCAAGGGCGCCGACAACGTCGACGCCCTTGAATGAGACCCCACGTCAGCGAGAAGAAAGCTCACATCGCCCGCGGTTCGCTCGACTATTCACCTGCTTGCTCGCCTATTCGCCCGTGCGCTTGGCCGACCCGCCCGCAAAAGAGGGGTCCATCGCCACAGCGTCAAGACGAGCCATCACGACGTCTTCGACCTCAGGAGAATATGGCGCGTTGTCGCCCTCTCCCGCAAAGCACGTGCGGATGTAGCTGCCGCACTCGTCGCACGTACCGATGCGATGGCCCTCATCGCCCTCGATGTTGAAGTAGCCCACTTTATGGACAGGTTGAAACAGGCTCAAAATGGGTTGATTTTCACTTTCGAATCAACCTTGCGGATTGACGCGCACGAGTCCATTGCGGCAATGACTCCCATCCGCAAAAAGACGGTGCCCGAAAAAGACGTGCGGTCGTGCGCGCGGTGGCAGGCGAGGAGGGAGAGAGCCGTTCTCCCCGTATGGCGCTGCTATACTGAATTCGACTCGAAAGGAGATTGCCATGAGCGACAAGGAGAAAGTTGCGCTAACGAAGCTCACCAGCAAGGGCGGTTGAGCGGCAAAGTGGGGTCCGGGCGACCTCGAAGATGCGCTGCACTGCCTCTCGCCGGCAATCGATTTGCCCGACAAGGACAAGCTCCTCCTCGGGTTCGAAACGAGCGACGATGCGGCAGTATGGAAAATCAACAAGACGACGGCTGCCGTGCTCACGGTCGATTTCTTCACGCCTGTCGTCGACGACCCCTATGAGTTCGGACGCGTTGCGGCGGCAAACGCGCTTTCGGACGTGTTCGCGATGGGGGCCCGTCCCCACGTGGCTCTAAACCTGCTCGCGCTCGACAGCGAGCTCGGCGCCGAAGTCGCAGGCGAGATTCTGCGCGGAGGCGCCGACACGGCGCATGCAGCAGGGGCTTTCGTGGCTGGCGGCCACACAATTGACGATGAGGAGCCGAAATACGGCCTGTGCGTGTTCGGCACCGTCGACCCGGGCAAAATCGTGCGCAACGGCGGCGCGATTGCGGGAGACGTCCTCTACCTCACTAAGCGAATCGGCACAGGGATTATGAGCGCTGCCGTGAAAAACGAGCTCGTTACCCAGCAGGAGTTCCGACCGGCCGTCGAGTCGATGATGGATCTCAACATCGCGGGTGGCGAGGCTATGGTCGCAGCGAGCGTCCATGCGGCGACCGACGTGACGGGGTTCGGCCTGGCGGGGCACCTCCACGAGATGCTCGAAGCGTCGAACGTGGCGGCTGAGCTGGACTTCGGCGCCATCCCCACCTTCGAACGCGTATGGGAGCTCTCGTGCGCGTACTGTCGCCCCAACCGAGCATTCTCAATCATGGATCTCGCGGAGAAATACGTGCAGCAGGGCACGCTCGACGACGACGAGTTCGACAACCGCATGGGGGTTATCTGCGATCCACAGACCTCGGGCGGCATCTTGGCGGCCATTCCTCCTGACCAGGCAGAGGTTTTCGAGCGAGAATTCAAGCGGCGGGCAGGGCGCGCACCTTGGAAGATCGGCCGCATCGTTGATGGCGAGGCGGGTACGATCTCGTTTGTCGACGGGGCGCAGTAGCTTTACTTGCGAGGCCGTGCCGCCCGGAGCATCTGCGCTGCACGGTCTATCTGCTGCGCAGCGTAGTCAATCTCGGCGGATGTATTGTAGAACGCTGGAGACAGCCTTGCCACACTGCTCGTTCCCAACCAATCGAGCACAGGCTGCGCGCAGTTGTGGCCGCTGCGCAGGGCGACACCGCGCGCGTCGATGAGCGTGCACAAATCAAGCGGGTGCACATCGTCAATCGTGAACGACACAAGGCCCGCGCGCTCCTTCGGCGAGCCTGCGATATGGAGTCCCTCGATTTTCCCAAGCACGCCGACCGCATGGTTGACCAGCTCGGACTCGTACGCTGCAATCTCCTCGCGACCCAAAGCGCACAGGTAGTCGCATGCCGCGCCGAGTGCGATCGAACCGACGTAGTTCGGTGTGCCCGCCTCTAGGCGCAGGGGAAGCTCTTCCCAGGTGGTCAGCGCTTGCGTCACCTTCCCCACCATCTCGCCGCCGAAATCGCGAGGGGCAAGCATCTCGAGCGCGTCGCGCGTGCCGCAAAGCGCGCCGATGCCTGTGCCAGCCATCATCTTGTGGCCCGAAAAGGACAGGAAGTCGACACCGAGATCCGCGATATCGACCACGCCGTGACGCATGATCTGCGCGCCGTCGAGCACGAACAAGGCGCCCGCATCATGGGCCATCTTGGCAAGCCTCTTCACGGGGGTCACGGTGCCGAGCACGTTCGAGCACCCCGTCATCGCGACAATCTTCACCTTTCCATCGGCGAGCAGCTCCGCGTAATGAGCCTCATCGAGGTCGCCCTCGGCGGTGAGCCCAGCGACGCGGAAGTCGGCGCCTCTCGCAAAACACGCCTGCTGCCAGGGAACATAATTGGAATGGTGCTCCATAAGGCTCACCACGACGGCATCGTCAGGACCGAGCACATGCGCCAGGCCGCGCGCCACCATATTCAAGCCATCGGTCGTGCCGCGCGTGAACACCACGCACGACGAATCTGCCACGCCGACAAAGCGGGCAACCGTCTCCCGCGCGCGCTCGAGCGCGTCGGTCGAGGCGTGTGCCAGATAATGCATCCCACGATGCACGTTCGCGTTGCTCGTCCGATAGTGCTCGGCAACAGTGGAGAGCACCTGCTCGGGAACTTGCGTCGTCGCCGAGTTGTCCAAATACACGAGAGGATGGCCGTGAACCTGCTGTCCCAAAATCGGGAAATCCTCACGTATGCGTTTCACATCCATGTTCGCCATCCCTTTCCCTCTGACGGCCCCTCGCATGCCGAACATTCTAGTCCATCAGGCATCTCGGCGCATGGACGGGTCATCTTTCGCATCGAAAAGCGCGTCTGCAAGCTGCGTAATTGTCTCAAGCTCGGCAGACTGCTCGGGCGTGAAGCGAACGTTCAGCCCACGCTGGAGCGTCAGGGACAAAAGCACCTTCTTGATGTCGGTCGAGCTTTGGTTGGTGCACGTGGTCGAGCCTTCCGCAAGCTTCACGCTCTTATCGTTTTGGCGCAGGAGTTTCTCGACGCTCTCGTCGGCAAGCTTCAAGATGTCCTCCGTGCCCAAAGCCCGCACCTCGTCTTCGGTCAGGAAGAACTTGGCGAGCGTATAGTTGCGCACCTCCTGGCGAAACGCCTCGCGGCCAAGCGTGCCCGACGTGATCTTCTCCTGCGCAGCTTCAGCGTCCTTCGCCGCGATATCGAGGCGATCTTTCAGCGTCATCGTGCTAGCCATGATGAGGTTCCTCCTTATTAGAAAGCGCCTTGCGCGCAAAATCCTTGATAGTCGACGCGATTGCGGAAACGCCCGCCTGCCGCTTCGCGTCGAAAATATAGACGAGCTCGGTCTCTTCCACGAAACGCACGGGGCACTCGATAATCGCCCGTGCATCTTGTCCCGAAAACATTTGCTGGAACAGGTAAATCACACCGCGCACCATGAGCGTGTCGCTGTCACCTTCAAGAGCGAAGCCCTCGCCTGGCGCCACGCCCGCCCACGAGGGATAAAGCCAAACCTGCGACTGGCACCCCTCGACGAGCGCTTCTTTCACTTTGCGCTCCTCGGGTAGTTCCTCGAGCTGTGCCGATAGCTGCAAAAGGTAGTCGAACTGCTCGAACGTGTCACCAGCGGCGACGAAGCCGTCGATGAATTCCTGCTGAATCTCGTCAGGAGCCTTCACGTTCCCCATCCCCTTTCTCGCCGACCCGAGCCCCAAACTCGGGAAAGAACAAGCCCGCGGCGTCGATTGCGGCGCCGCGGGCTTGGCGTTCGGCGCGTGATACGCCTTCTCGTTGACTCGATTTACGCCTGGACGATTTCCAGACCGAGCAGCTCGCCGAGCTCGATGACCTGATCTTCGAAGTCACCGTAGATAAGCGGCATGTGGTTGCCGATGGCGGCCTGCTTCTTGAAGAAGTCCTTGGAGTCCTTCACCTGGAAGAACACGCCCATGGAGCAGTTGGTCTGATCGTAGCCCATGGAGGTGATAATCTTGCCCTTCGCAACGAAGAGCTTCTCGACGTTCGGGTCGACACGGCACATCGTGATCGTCTGGCCGGCGTCCTCTTCGAACTTGTAGCGCAGCGTCGCGCCGAAGCCGGAGCGGGCGAAGGAGCGAATCGCGTAGGGGCGGAAGTCCTCGTCGAAGGATTCCCAACGGCGGTTCGGCACCGAGTGGAAGGTCAAAACGACGTTGGGGATGTCGCCGAGCTCTTCCATCTTCTGGTCAACATGCTCGGGCGTGAAGAACAGTGCCTTGGGCAGCTGAGCGCGGACGCCATGACGCACCGGGCTCGTGAAGCAATTGCCCATGTAGGACGGACGGCGGCCGATGGCCTGCAGCATCAGCTTGGAGACGACGGCGCCCAGATCGTACTCGCATGCGGACGGGATGCCCTGCTCGTTGTTGAGCGAGTGGTTCAGGCACATCGTGAACTGCTTCTGGTTCAGGCGGCGCGTCGCGCACAGATCGGGGCACGGAGCAGTGAAGCAGTTGCACTCGTAGGCGTCGAGGAACTTCTGGATGCCGTAGTTGGCTTCGACGGACTTCTTGACCATCTCGCGCGTCATCTCGCACTCTTCGGCGCCTGCGATGAGCTCGTCGGTTTCCTTGTCGATGATCTTCTCGTCCTCGGCGGTGAGGTTTAAGCCCTTGCGGCCCGGCGTGCAGTAGTTCTCCATCGGGTCGTCGTAGGAAATCTGGTCAAGCAGCTCATGAGCGGAGACGTAACGGATGCGGGTGCCGAAGCGCTCAGTGATCTTCTCGGGGTCGATGATCGAGTCGGGCGCGCTCACCGAGACGGTGCTCGTCATGCGGGTCGCGGCGAGGATCTTCGAGTCCTTCATGACCTTGCGAGCACGCAGGACGGTCATGTACTCGGTGGCGTCCTCCCAATCCTCGAAGGAGTAGAACTCAAGGCCGCGGGCAAGGAACTCGGCGGACGTGATAGCAGAGGCGCAGCATGCCTGGGTGATGGCGCAGGGCTTGCCGACGCGCTGAGCAAACTCGAGAGCCAAATCGTAGGGGCGGCTCGCATACCCGATAAAGTACAGGTCGACTTCTTCGCTTCCCTCGGCAAGCTTGTCGATCATCTCGTCTTTGGTGAGGAAGTTCTCGTCGCGCTCGACTTTGACGGGCTCGAGCAGGTTGACGACGTTCTCCGGCATAGCAGCCTGGAGCTGAGCATACCAACCCTTGAACTTCTCGGCGGCCATGTGGAGGTCGAATTCCTTCTCAAGCTGGATGCCCTCACCGAAGCGGCACGGTCCCTCGAACACGTACTCATGATACAGCGTCAAGAAAATCGGCTTCACGTTGAGACGAATTTCCTCATGTTTTTTGATGGCCATGATGACTATCCTTTCCCCTGTTCTGCGGCACTCTCTCCCGTGCCGTGCTGACATCGAGAAGAGTACGCCGCGCCGCAGCGTAAATCATGGGGCTGGAATCACCGTCTTCGATAAATTCTATTGTGCATTTTGCATAATCTTGATGTCGTCGAAACGGTACGCAAAGAGCAGCGCGAAGCGAAGAGCTGGATCGGACGTGTCGATACCGTACGCACCCTCGATACGGTCGATGCGGTACTTCACGTTGTTGCGATGCATATGAAGCTTCTCGGCAACGATGTTCGCGCGGCGTTCGCACATGAGGTACTCGTAGAGGAACTGATAGTTGTCAGTGCCCCGCTCGGCGTCGTCTTTCGCGATAGAACGAACGACGACGCTCGCGTATGTTGAATTCAAAAGTGGCAGGTCATCTCCCATTTTGTCGGCGATAAAGGCGATTTGGGCTCGATCGAACGAGAAGATACGGTTCCAGTTGAACGAAATCGGCAGCTTATGAGCGCCCGGCTTGGCCTTCGCCCCAAGCCGTGCAGCCTCGCGCGCCTGTCGATAGGCAATGGAAGCCTTAGCGAGATTCGTGAATTTGGAGCTGCGTCCGCAGATAAGGTCCATTTTCTCCATGAGCTCGTTGATGCGCGATGAGATGGATTTATGCCCCCTTGGGCACGAACCGACCTCGCAATGCAGCGCGCACTGCGGAGAGAGGCAGTTGAAGCACAGCACCGTGATGCAGCCGTCGAAAAGGACAACTTTCGCCGGTGCCACCATCGTGGCCAGGTCGGAAAGAAGCCGCGAGGGAGACATATCCTCGGTAACGGGAATCGTGAACAGGCAAAACCGCGCTTCTGGTGGAATACCTACGAGCTTACATCGCTCGCGAACGATAGCCTCGTTGCCCTCGCGGCCCAAAAGCAGATCATGTAGGAACGTGTCGACCGCGTTACCCGAGGGTTTGTCTTCCGGGTATTCGCGCTCGGCAATGCGTTTGACTCTCGAGAGGAAAAGGTCGAACGTGTCGTAGAGATAGTCGCAGGGGGAAAGCTTGTTGCACATCATGACGACGATGAGGCTGAAGCTCGTCTTGGTTTTGAACGACCTCACGACCGTGACGTATTTGCAGATGGAGAGCGTATCGTTGACGATGAAGCCGTCCTCTTTCGCCCATGGCTTGAAGCGCTTGTGCAGCTGGAATTTCCGGATGTTCTCCTCGGTATGGTAGCCGTGCCCGATCAGCTCCATCGTAATCGGATCGTCACAGGGAGTCCCCTTGGTGTAGGCCAAAAGCTTGAGAGCCGGATCCACTACGACGACGTTGTTGCGCAGCATCTTCTCGCTCACATCCATAAGCTCTTGAAGCCCGCCGCCGCGGCCGAGCACCGCGTCCATATCGCGCTCCCACATCCCGAATCGATAGAAGATTTCGAGCAACGCGTTGAATACCTGGAGCGTTCCCTCTCCCCCCGTGACGGAAAGCACGGCGGTCTGGTCGGGCTTGGTCGCGTGATGGTCCACGAAAGCTGCGTGGCGGCCGTAGCCTCGGACGCTTTCGCAGTCTTCGCTCGTCGAGCAAACGTAGAGGATATCGTCCCCCGCAATCGACGATTCCCCCAGATAAAGACGGGCATTTTCAAAATTAAGACTCCCGTCAGACGAGATTGAGACGTTCCCCATAGCCTCAAGTTCGCGCTTCATGATGTTCAGCGAAACACCCATGACCTACTCCCCTCAGATAAAGCCATTGCGCCGTATCCCATAATGGACTATCTCTTGTTTGATTGCTTTAGTCGAAAGCCAGGCTTTTCGATAATCTTATTATGCAAGATGCACAATAGTATTTCACTCCCATCGTGCACGTCTTGCAAGAAGCACAACAGTTTCCCTTTCTTTCGTATGCCCCATGCCCACTGACTCATGTGCGCGAGGCCTATAAGCTAAGCCCGAGCGAGAGACCATCCCCTCCGCTCTCTAAAAGCCCCTTCTTCCCTCGAATTTCAACGAAGGGGCAGCATCGCTGGGGCGGGTGCTCTTTATCCCAAAACCCGCCCCTCCAAAAAGCTTACCCCGTCTGCAAAGGCGGTTGACATACACAGCTGAAAACGGGCGCATAAGGGGATAGCGCCCAATCTAAGGAGGAGAAACTATGCCAAGAATCAACACTGCTATACGTTCCGTCTGGGGGGTGTCCGAGATAGGCTTCTCGATAGCCGCGACTCTCGAGACCGCCTTCTTCCTATTCTTCCTGACCGACGTGGCACAACTTCCGCTTGCCATCTCGGGCGTCATCGCCGCAAGTGCGTCGGCCGTCGACACCGTATCTGCCCTTTTGGCGGGCGTGTTCATCGACAAGTTCCACTTCAAGAAGGGTAAGTACCGCCCCTGGCTCATCATCGCTCCGATCATCGCCATGGTGTTCTTCATCATGTGCTTCACCAAGGTGGGCGGCGACGTTGTGGCAGGCATCGTCATCAGCATCGGTTATGTCGTGAGCCACTTCTGCTGGAACATCACGTACGCGGGCATTCGAAGCATGACCAATGTGCTCACCGACGAGCCCTCCGAACGCGCGTTCCTGTCGGGCCGCCTGGGCGCCGGCGCCGCACTCGGCCGCGTGATTGCGTCGAAGCTCGTGCCGCTGATCACGACCTCCCTCGCCGCGCTCGTCAGCGGCGTACTTGCCTACTCCATTTGCGCCGCTGTTGTGTCAATCATCTACATCATCGCGATGGCCATCTGCTTCTTCGCGACGAAGGGATACGACACCGAAACCAAATCGGAAGGCAAGAAGATTTCTTTCAAGGCGATGGGCAAAAACATCGTCACCAACCCGAATCTCATCGGCGTCGTACTCCACGACATCCTGCGCCTCATCGCCTACTACACGGTCGCTGCAGGCACAGCGTACTATGCGAAAGTCGTCCTGGGTGATGCGTCCGCTTCGGGAACCATCCTCATGATGTTCTATCTGGGCTGTTTCGTGGGCTCGTTTATCGCCGCGCGCGTCGCTAAGAAGTTCGGCACCAAGAACACCACCATCGTGGGCGTCGCAGGCTGGCTCGTGATCTGGGTTATCGCCTACGTCCTGCAACCGGGGTATGTGCTTCTGAACGTGCTGCTCGTGCTTTCGCAGGTGTTCTTCGGCCTTTCCTATGGCCTGTCCGCAAACCTGTACTCCATGTGCGCGACCTGGAGTCACTGGAAAACTGGCGAGAACACGCTCGGCACCACGATGTCGATCATGACCGTGTCGGTGAAGCTCGGCGTCACCCTGCGCGCGATTATCCTGCCGGCGTTCCTCTCGCTTGTCGCCTATGACGCCACAGCAACCGTCTTCGACGCTGCTGCTATCGCAGGCATCGAGCAGATGTACTTCCTGCTGCCGATCGGGCTGCTCGTTGTGTCACTTATACCGTTCCTGCTGCTGTTCAAGATCAAGGACTCCGACGTCACGAAGATGAACGAGGAGATCGCCCAAAGGGCATAGTGGGAAGAACCGAGGACTGCTGAGGTTTCTTGCCTCAGCATGCCAAGAAGGGGCCGAACGATTTCGGCCCCTTCTTGCTGTTCGGCTACGAGAGCTTCATGTACCCTGTCGCCTCGTAGAGCGTTGCGCATTTCGCGGCATCGCCCGTTACGGTATCAGCGACGAAGGCTTGCGCCTCTACCGCACCTTCTGCCTTGAACTTGAGCGACATGCCGCACCCCGCGCTGATCTCGCGCGGAGTCGGGATGAGCGCAAAAGAGGCGCCCGCCGCCTTGAAGGCTGTCTGCGCCGCCATCGCGGCATGCGTCGAGTCGAAGGCGAGCACGAACGGCTGCGCGTTCGCCGCCTGAGTTTCCCCCATTACAGCGTGATGGTCTTTGCGGACTCGCGCATGCGCTCGAGGATGTCGTACATGTTGGAAACCTCGCCGACGGAAAGCTTATCGGCAATGCCGAAAAAGTTCAGGCACGTGCCGCACACGAGTACCTCGGTGCCCTGCTCTTCGAGCTTCTTCACCGCCTCGATGACCTGCTCCTCGCCCGGTGCGACCAGCTTCACGCCGGCGTTCATGAACAGAAGCGACGTCGGCGGATCGCCCGCTTCGGAAAGCGTGTAGAGGGCCATCTTCATAAGGTTGCGGCCAAGCTCAAGATCGCCATCGCCCACGAAATCCTTGCCGACGAACACGGAGTACCCGCAACCGCCCGTGGTCGAGCATGCGCTCCCAGCCTCGAGGATAGCGGCAGGAGCCTCGGCCTCGGTGCCGTCGCCCTCGCCGAAGGTGATGAGCCAGCCGCCCTCAATCTTGTCAACCGACGTGGCCATGTTCTTCTTCTTGCCAAGACGCGTGAGGTTCTTCACGGCCGTCTCGTTGTCAACCTGGATAGCGAGCTCCGTCGCGCCAGCGTCGAGCTCTTTTTTCGCCATGACGAGAGGCATGGGGCACTGCTTGCCGAAACCGTCGAGGATTTTCATGGGGGATCCTTCCTTGCTGAGACCCGCGCGTGCAGGCACGGTGAATTGCGCTTGTTTCACGTGAAACAAGCTTTTAAGCAGGCGAAAATGCAGAATGTCGCGCGGCGGCAGAATCGCACGGCGAAAAATCGCTCTGTCAAGGGATGAGTATAACGCAGAAATGCGCGAGGTACCCATCTGACGGCCGCGACGGCCGCAATCGCGTCCGAGGGCGACGGGAAAGCCGCCCGCTGCTACAATTTGAGTCACCGTTTCTCGCACGAAAGGCGCATTCATGACTTCGCAGTCCCCGCACGATAAGCTCCGCTCGCTTCCTCAGGTTGAGGAAGTCCTCCACGATGCCTCGCTCGAGGCCCTCACCGATAGCGTTCCCCGAGACTTGGTATGCGACGCTGTGCGCACGAGCATCGACGAAGCGCGGCAAGCCATTCTCGCGGGGAGCGACGCCGACACATCCATCCCGAGCATCGTGCGCGCGACCCGCATGAGGCTTCTCGCGCTGAACCGTCCTTCCCTGCGGCGCGTCGTGAACGCAAGCGGCGTCATCATCCACACCAACCTCGGGCGAAGCGTTCTCGCGCCCGCCGCCGTGCAGGCCGTGAACGAGGTCGCAAGCGGGTACTCGACGCTGGAATACAACACCGACGCGATGGCTCGCGGCTCGCGCCATTCCCACTGCGAGCAGCTCATCTGCACGCTCACCGGCGCCGAGGCCGCAATTGCTGTGAACAACAACGCCGCGGCAGTCATGATGGTGCTCTCCGAATTCGCCGCAGGTCACGAAGCTATCGTCTCGCGCGGCGAGCTCGTCGAGATCGGCGGGTCGTTCCGCATCCCCGACATCATGGCGCAATCGCACGCCACTATGGTGGAAGTCGGCGCCACGAACAAGACGCACCTTTCCGACTACGTGCGAGCGATCACGCCCGACACGGCCATGGTCTTGAAGGTGCATCCCTCGAACTACCGCCTGATCGGCTTCACGGAATCGGTCGCCATCTCCGAGCTGCGCTCACTTGCCGACGACGAGAACGCCGCGCGTGAGCAGGCAGGCGGAACGAGCGGTGACAAGCTCCTTGTCTACGAGGACCAGGGGTCGGGTGCATTCATGCGCCTGACTTGCTTCGGCGACTATGCCGAGCCCACTGTCTCCGAATCGTTGCAAGCCGGAGCCGATCTCGTGTCGTTCTCAGGCGATAAGCTGCTCGGCGGGCCGCAAGCAGGCATTATCGTCGGTGCGAAGCCGCTGATCGCGCGCCTGAAGAAAAATCCACTCGCCCGCGCGCTGCGCCTCGACAAGATGACGCTCGCCGCGCTCGAGGCCACGTTGCGCCTCTATTTGAACCCCGAGAACGCTCGCCGCGAAATTCCCACCCTGCGCATGCTCACCGAAACCGCCGATGAGGTCCGCGTCCGCACCAAGAAGCTTGCGAGCATGCTGAAGAAAGCGCTCCCCGCAGATGCCTGCGAGGTTTCCATCGTCGAGGAGATTTCCCGTGCTGGCGGCGGGGCGCTGCCCATGTGCGATATCCCCACCTATTGCGTGCAGGTCAAGTTCTTACAAGGCGACGCGCTCTCATGCGATCGCCACCTCGTTTCGGAGCGACTCGTTCCCGTTGTGGGACGCCTGAAGAAAGACATGCTGCTCTTCGATGGGCGTACTGTGCTCGACGAGGGAGAAATGCAGGAAATCGTGTGCGCATGCACCGAGTATTTCGAAGGGATCGACCGATGAAGAACCACGACCTCGTCCTGGGAACCGCAGGGCACATCGATCACGGTAAGTCCTCGCTTATCCTCGCGTTGACTGGAACCGATCCTGATCGTCTCTCGGAAGAGAAGCAGCGCGGTATCACCATCGAGCTCGGCTTCGCGCGCCTTTCTCTCGACGACGGCACCACCTTAGGCGTGGTCGACGTTCCCGGTCACGAGAAGTTCGTCCGCCAGATGATCTCGGGCTCGACCGGCATAGACATGGCACTCCTGTGCATCGCAGCCGACGATGGCGTCATGCCCCAAACAACCGAGCACTTGGCCGTGCTGGAGCTTCTGCGCATCCCCACGCTCGTCGTCGCGCTCACGAAGACCGACCTCGTTGACGACGAATGGGTCGAATTCATGATCGATGAGGTGAAAGGTCGCCTTGCGGGTGGACCTTACGAGAATGCCGAGATCATTGCTGTATCAAGCCGCACGGGAGAGGGGCTCGACGACCTGAAGACGGCGCTTGGCCGGGCAGCGAAAGCAACGAAGCGCCAAAAAGCTTCCGACAGCGCTCGCCTGCCAATCGACCGCGTTTTCACAATCAAAGGCGCAGGCACAGTCATCACAGGAACGCTTTGGAGCGGCACCATTTCGATAGGTGACGAACTTGAAGTGCTTCCGAGCAGACGCATGTCCCGTGTGAGGAGCATCCAAATCCACGGAGAGAGCGTCGATCGCGCCGAGGCTGGCCATCGCGTTGCGCTCAACCTGAACGCGCTTTCCACCGAAGAGGTGCGGCCAGGCGATTTTCTCTCAGCGCCCCACACCGTTACCGCGACCGACCGCTTCGATGCCGACTTCACCTACCTCGGCCTCTCCTCGTCCGACAAACCCCTCAAAAGCGGGGCGCGCGTCCATGTTTCGCACGGAACGCGCGAGGTCACAGGGCGAATCCTTCGCATCGGGGACGAGCAGGGTTTCAAGCCGGGCGAGAGAGCCTATGCCCAAATCCGCCTCGACGAGGAGCTTCCCGTATCCTGGCAAGACCACTTCATCGTGCGGTCGTATTCCCCCGTGCACGTCATCGGCGGCGGCGTCGTGCTCCGCGCGCACCCCAAGCGCTCGACCACGGCGACCCCCGAGAAGATTGCGCTCCTCGATGCTTTGCGCGACGGAGATGGCGACCGTGCAGCGGAATGCGCGTTCAACCTTGAGAAGGCGCCGGTAACGTGCGAGGGCATCGTTCACGCGGCAGGATGCAGCCAAGCTGCGGCGAGGCGAGCCCTCGAGTCGCTCGAGAAATCGCGCAAGGCCACCCGGCTCTCCTCCGAGCAAGCTGGTACGAGAGAGTACTTCACCACACCGCGCTATGTGCAGAAGATGCGCTCAACGATCGAGAACGCTCTGCTCGCCTTCCATAACGAGAATCCGACGTCGACCGGCATGTCGAAGGAGGCGCTCCGCCAGAAAGCGGCTGCACGCCTTTCACCCGACTGCTTCGATGCCCTCCTCGCTGATGCGCAAGCTGCTAAGCACGCTGTTGTCAACGGCGGCGAGGTTTGCCATCCCCAAGCGGGCGCTGGAGCTCAGGCGTTGGAGAAGCAGGCCGCGGAAGCCCTGCTTGCCGCACTTCGCGAGGCTGATGGGTCCCCCGCGACACTCGATGAAATCTTTTCGAGCTGCAAAATCGAGCCTTCTCTCGGCCGACGCGCCATGGCTTCCCTCGAGAAGGCAGGCGAAGCGGTGCGCATCACGAAAGAACTCGCCTTCTCTACTGAGACACTTGCCCAATTTGAACAGGCCGTTCGCACTCGTCTCGCCGACGGGGCCTCTGCGAGCGCCGCAGAACTGAGGGACGCTATGGGCACCACGCGCAAATACGCCATTCCCTTGTTGGAGTATTTCGACGACAAGGGCATCACCCGCCGCTCGGGCGACGAGCGCGTGTTAACCGGAAGATAGCGCAGCGCATCTAGCAAGATAACGGCGCCGTACCACGCCGCGTGCCCAGCGAGCAGGGGGAGAAACACCCCTTTCGTGAAACGCACTCGCTGCAGCAAGCGAACGCCCATCTCCAAGAAAAAGGCCTCAGACGGACCATTCCGCCTGAGGCCTTCGATGTTATGCGCGCCGTTTTCCCTTAGAGGGATGCGACGTAGCGCTCGAGGTTCTTCTTCAGTCGACCGAGGAAGCTTTCGCCCAAAGCGGAAAGCTCGGCATCATCCTTCGTGATATACCCGAGATGGATTGTCACGTCCGTCTCAAGCGGGACGGTCGTCAGCGCCGGACCGTCGGCGATGCCCACAAGGATGCCGCTCGTCACCGTATAACCATTGAGGGCGACGCAGAGCTCGGAGAGCGAGGCACGGTCGGTCGTTGCTATCTTCTTTGCGCATGCAGGGTCGCACACCGCTTCTTCCGCGAATTCAGCAGGAGCGTCTTTACCCTGGTCAAAATAGATATACGGCCAATCAGCAAGATCGTCCAACGTAAGCGACTTCGCATTCGACATCGGGTGGCTCGAAGGCAGGGCCACGCGCGGCGCCGACTGCACGAGCTCGGTGTATCGAACGCCCGCTGCTTTGAACGCCTCGTCGAGAGCGGCATCCGAAGCGGACGTCTTGAGCAGGATGCCCAGTTCGCTCATTCCTCGCGCGACGTCGTCGATAACGCCCTGCGTCGTGCGGTCGCGCAGCGCGTAGGAATATTCATCGCCACCTGCCGCAAGCACGGTGTGCGCGAACGTCTGCACATCGAAGAGATAGTGCTGACCTGAAACCGAAAACGTTTTCGACATAGCCTTCTCCTTACTTCTGCGTACGCTCATCAACGAAGCGGCTCGCTTTGTGTGCGGATGACGTACCGAGCTTGCCCGCATCGTACACGATTACCTTAGCAGGTCGCACGCCGCAATGGGCCTTCAACGCTGCCTCGACTCGCTTCGCAACCTCAGCATACGGCTCTTCACTGCCAAGCGCACGCTCGACCGAGACCTCGTAACGGGTCGTGTAGTTCTCGTCGTACACGCGAATGGAGTACTCGCCGGTAAGGCCCTTCGACGCACGGACGACGTACTCCACGTCGGAGGGGAACACGTTCACGGCGCCGACGATGAACATCTCGTCCTTGCGACCGGTCACGTGGATGCGGGCAAGGGTGCGCCCGCATTCGCACTTGTCGGTGCTCACATATCCGATGTCGCCCGAGCGGAAGCGGATCATCGGGCGTGCCTTCTTCATGAGCGTCGTGTAGGTAAGCTCACCGACGCTGCCTGGCTCTAGCACCTCACCGGTCGTCGGGTCGACAGTTTCCACGAGAATCTGGTCCTCGACGATATGCAGGCCGTCTTTCGCCTCGCACATCGCTGCGCAAGCGCCGTAGATGTCGGACAGGCCGAAGAAATCGACGACCTTAGCGCCCCACAAATCCTCAATCGCCTCACGCGTCGACGAGATAGAACCGCCAGGCTCGCCTGCGACGATGATGGTGTGGATGCTGAAATCTTCGCGCGGGTCGAACCCCTTCTCCTTCGCTTTCTCGCCAAGCGCCCAAGCGTAGGAAGGGGACGTCCAGATAACGGTCGGCTGATACTGCTTCAGCACGAACAGCAGGCGATCGGAAGGCACCGCGCCAACCCAGATGGCGAGCGCGCCGAGTTCCTGCGCGCCCATAACGTCGGGGCCGCCGACGTAGAGCGCGAAGTTCAGCCCGTGCACATAGCGGTCGTTCGGACGCATACCCGCTTGCCAGAAGAGGCGCGCTTCGGTCGATTGCCACAGGTCGAAGTCCTCCTGCGTGAAAGGGCTTACCGTGGGAACGCCGGTCGAACCGGAAGAGGTCGCCATAAACACGACGTCCTCCTCGGGAACGGAGCACATCTCGCCGAAAAAGCTTCCGACATGCTGCGTCTCGCGCTCCGTCTTCTTGTCGATGAAGGGGAATTTCTCGATGTCGGCGAGCGACGTGATGTCCTCGGGCTTCACACCGGCCTCATCGAAGGAGCGCTTGTAGTACACCGTGTTTTCGTATGCGTACTTCACCATTGTCTGCAGACGCTCGAGCTGGAGCTTCTCCAACTCAGGACGCGGCATGCATTCTATTTCGGGGTCGTAGTATTTCTGATCGTAGGGTATGTTCTTCTTCGCCATGCAAATACTCCTCGTTGCTATTCGTGGATGCCTGATAATAAAACCACTCGAACCTGCTTGAAGCAAGCATTTGGATTGGACTTTCTTTTGAGTACTCGTTATCTTTACAATCGATAGTCGCATATAATGCATTTGCAATACCGCCATTTACTCGAGGCGATTTGCTTTAAGAAAGGTGCTCCATGACTTTACAACAACTTCGCTACCTTATAGCTATTGCCGAATTCGGCTCCATCAATGCTGCTGCTCAAAATCTCTACGCCTCGCAGTCCAACCTCTCCACGGCGATCAAGGAGCTCGAGGCTGAACTTGGAATCACCATATTCACCCGCAGCAATCGTGGCGTCACCCTCACCAATGACGGAACCGAGCTGCTCGGCTACGCACGTCAGGTTATCCAACAGGCCGACATGCTCTCCGAACGCTATGCGAAAGGATCTTCGAGCCATGCACGCCTGACTGTTTCGACGCAGCACTATGCCTTCAGCGTGCAAGCCTTTGTCGAGGTCGCCGAAATGTACACAGGAGACGAATACGAATTCACCTTGAGAGAATGCCGAACCGGCGAGATTATCGACGACGTGCGAACCTTCCGCAGCGAAATCGGAATCCTGTTCCGCGATAGCTTCAACTCACGTGTACTCGACAAAGCCTTTGCTGATGCAAACGTCGTTTTCACGCCGCTTTTTGATGCGCAGGTCCACGTGTTCGTCGGCGAACATCACCCGCTTGCGAAGGCAAAGATTCTCACACTGGACGACCTTGAGGATTATCCGCGCTACTCCTTTGAGCAGGGTACAGAAAACTCCTTCTATTACGCCGAAGAGCCCTTCAACCAGATTCCCCATAAGAAGGAAATCCGCTTCTCCGACCGCGGAACGTTGACGAACCTCCTTACCAATCATATCGGCTATACGTTGTCTACCGGCGTCCTCTCCTCTGAGATGCACACGGGCATCGTGTCCATCCCACTCGACACCCGAGGCCTTCCCGGCAGCAACGGTACAATGCAAGTCGGCTATATCATCCACAGCCAGATGAAACGCAGCCCGCTTCTCGAGGATTACATTTCGATGCTCGAGAACGTCATGAGGGACAATCCGTTCGTCCACCCCTACAAGCACTAAAAAAGGCGATGTTTCACGTGAAACATCGCCTCTCGCAAGCTGAGCGCGTTCAGGTTATTTAACAGCGCCAATGCGGCAGATCTTGCCACCGCAGTCAGGGCAAGTTCCCTTCATGATGGGCTTACCGTTTTTGGTAACACCCTCAACTGGGTTCTGCATTTCCTTCTTCGCCTTGCACTTGACGCAATATGCTTCGATGGCCATTCCTATAAACCTCTCTATCGAATCGATATGGGTGGAACCAAAAGCCCGTTTCACCTCAAACGTTCGAAATTATACAGGAAGCAGACAATCTACCTCTAAGAAATCCTACTCCCCTTAGATATTCTTTAGCATTTCCACAACGAACTCGACATTCTTGGAAAGGTTGTCCGGTTTCACCACGTCAATCGTGTCGTCCTTTTGAGCAAAGAATGCAGGCTTGGCACCATCCATACCAGCGAGATGCATTGCCTGGAAGCCTTGCTGCGCAGCGTATGCGCCAGACCCCTCGCCCCACGGGATAGTCGCACTGCCCACATGAGCACCCGTTGCCTGAGCCGCCTTCTTCACATAACGCTTCATACGGGAAGAGACGGATACCTTGCGCAGCGTGCCCTCGCTCTCGATAAGCGACAGCGACCCTGCACCCATCGCCTCGAGGTCCACGATGATCGCGCCACGCAGCTCATCGGCGTGATCGGAGAGAAACGCCTTCATGCCATTATGGCCGGAAAGCTCGCAACCAAGCGCAACGAACCAGACTTCCGTCGTAATCTCGGGGTTATGGAAATGGTAGATGCGCTCCTCGTCTTCTTCGGACTCCACTGGCTCCGGCATCATGTCCGGCGTCACGATTTCCTCTTCGGAGCGAACGTTTGCATTGCCCATCGAGATGCGCGAGAAGGCGCCTCCGTCCCACCGCCTGCGGCCGCCACGGCGCGCGCCATCGTCAGACGCCGGCTCAAAAGCGGTCGTCTTGTCCTCGTGGAAGCTGTCGTCCTCGTCGTAACAGTAATCGTCGTCGTACTCGTCCTGCGAATATTCCCCGTAGCCGGCCTGGGCATTAACATCGGCCTCGTAAGACGCAGAATCGTCGCGGAAGCTCTCCCAACCGCCTCGGTCAGCCCCCACGGTGCGAGCATCGAAGGAGTCGTCGACGTCGAGCCATTCCTGCGGCGTCATAGGAACGTCTTCCTGCTTCTTCTTGCGGCTGAAGCGGTCGAAGAACTTGCGAACGCGAGACTTCGGCATCTCCACATATCCAGGGCCCGCGAATGCCCCTGTCTCGGTGACAGTGCCGTCGTACGCCGAATCATCCGCATCATCGACATAGATGTCTTCGTCGGCGACGTTCTCGAAAAGCTCCTCATCGACAGGGGCGAAAGAGCCTGTCGCGCTTGCAGGTGCAAAAGATCCAATCTGGTTGATCGCGACCGTCGCGTCAGCAGACGTTTCCTCGGCAGTTTCGTTCTCTTGAGATGCCTCCACCGGCTTTTCAAGCGTGATTGAACCGGAAAGCGACGGGAGAGAGCCTCTCAGGCTCGATATCGACATAGACGAAGGATGAGTCGGAGCGGCCTCCGTTTGGCCCTGAGAAACGCTCTCAATGGACGGAATTTGAGAACGAAGTCTCTCGGCAGGCGATTTCTTTCCCTTCGAGGCGTCTGCAAGAGGCGCGCGCTGCTTCTTCAGCTCGGCGACCGGCTTCAAATCTTCTGCCGTTATCGCCTCGAGCGTCGGAGCCTGTGCGGTACGGTTTGCCTCTGCGGCCAAAGGAGCCACGAACGGAGCAGGGGCTTCCGCCGCCGCCTGGGCAGCTGCCTCTTCGCGCAGGCCGGTCACGTCGATCGGCGTCATCGCGCACGTAGCGTATTCCTCAGTCGAGGCGGGCGCGGGCGAGCCTGCAGCTCCAGCCTGAGCGTTCGGCATCGACGCTGCGTCCTGTACGGGATCAACAGGAGGAATCGCCATTGCGGAAACACGCTGCTCGCCAGCAAGCGCATCAACAGACTGCGACGGTGCTTCATTGTTAGCAATCGGGGTTGCCTCTGCGGAAACCGGCTCGACGGTGAGCGACGTCGCCGAGGTATCGACAGGTTTCGTCCATTCGGGCATAGACCAATCGGGGATTGCCTGGTCTCTCTCCCCCGCAATGGACACGCGCTCCTGTTCGATCACCGCGAAGGTAGTATCCCCGCCTTCACCCTCAAAGCCCGGCGCCTTCACTTCCATTATGGAATCGCGCATAGCAGCCAATCGCTGCTCGGTCTCGGATACAACCGCCTCGTTCGCTTCCTGAAAATGAGCACTGCTCGCGCTCACCGCAGCATCGAGCGCATCGGCATAGCGAGAACGGTGGACTGGCTTGTCGTCGTTCTTGGGACGCTTGGCCTTCTCCTGGGCGCGCACAAACCATGCGGGAACGCTTGACCCGTCATCTTCAACCACCATCTCGGCGGCTGCAGGAGCATTCTGCTGCGAGGCGTCGGCATATGCAGCCTCATACGGGGAACCGAGCTGCGACATTTCCTTGTCGAGATATCCCTCGATGGGAGAACCCTGAGCAGCAGGTTGCGGGCGCGACGCCGCCAGCGCCGCCTCGGCGGCATCAGCTTGCGCCGCGATCTGTTCCTGAAGAGCAGCGGCAGCTTCGGCGGGTATCGGTGCGAAGGCGGCCGAGGTGTCCTCGCGAAGCGCCTGTATATCCTCCGCACTCGGCTTGCCGATCGGCTCGTCTTTCACCTGTACGAGATTTTCGGAAATGTCGAACACAGGGGCAGCTCCCGGCACGGGCTTTCCGGAAATCGCCGCGATTGCCGCCTTCGCCTGAGCAAGGCGCGCCTCTGCCGAACCCGCAGGTGCCTGAGCTGTTTCGTAGACCACGGAGGCCCCATTGGGAACCACACCAGCAACGCGAGCCGCTTCCTCTCCGTGGATTAACGGAGCCTCTTCATAGTTCTCAACAGCAGACGTGGGGCTCCCAACACGAGCAGCGGTCTCCATGAGCACAGCGACTCCTGAAGCATTGCAATTGGCGCCAGCGCTATATCCAGCTGTACGGTGCGCGAGCGCGAAGATTCCCGGAGCAATCGCAATAATCGCGGCAATCACCGTGATGATCGAGACAACGACGACGGGAGCACCCGACGCATTGCCGAGAGCCAACCCGCGAATGAGAAGCAAAATTGCGGTAACCGCAGCTGCAACAGGTGCACAAAGCTTGATTATCGGAAGAATTCCCAGAAGAGGCTCGTTCAGCTCAGCCTGAACCTTACCGCTGTCGTAATGGGAAACGATCACGATCTTTCGATGGGAAGACTTCATGTCGGCGGCAGCGGGCTCGTATTTCGCCACCACGTTCTGACTCACGCCTTTACCGAGCATGCGAGAGAGAACCGGCTTGCCAAGCGATTCGGCGAGCATAAGACCTCCGCTTACCAGAGCAAGGAAGAATGCGAGAATCCCAATAGCGGGAACCACAAGACCCAAAACCACTGCAACGAGCAAGATGCCTGCACAAATGAGCGATGGCGTCTCCGTGTTGGAGGCTATGGCGAAATCCTCGATTTCTGCTGCGAGGCCCGCTTCCTTCTGAAGATAGTCGGCGATATAGAGCGCCGCCTGCTGCTCCTCTTCGGTACCGCCAGGTCGCGGCCCGATTTCCTCGGAGAGATATGACACATGGTCGATGATATCCAGCATAGGATGCCCTTTCACTTTCCTTTTGTATGAAGGCATATATGCTGCATACTATACGCTATTTATTGAAGGTGCCCAAATAATCACGGATAAAAGCATCTGCGCTCTGCGCTTGTGAACGGGCATTTTCATACATTTCTCGACTCGACGCCGTTTTGCTATCAAACGCTTCCACTACGAGCTCGTCTGGATCCTCCGAAAGCTTCTCCGCGAGTTCGCCCGCCTGTTTCTCCGCGTTGTTGTATGCGTCGTTGCGCTCGGTCGCCGCTTGCGTGTCGCGATTGATAAGCGCATCGTTCGACTCGATGGCGTAGCCTTGCGCCTCAAGTCGCTTATCGATGTAGCTCATATATGAGCTCAAATCCAACTGCGGAAAGAGCTGCTCGGCATTCTGCAGCGCAGTCTTCGCCTTCGAAAAGGACTCTATCGCCTGCTGGGACTTCTCTGTCGACGCCTGCATATCGGCTGACGTTGCCGAGGAAGCGATATCTGCCGCCTCGCGGGCAAGCCCGTCGGCAGCGAGAACCAACTGCCACCCTTTCGTTGCCTCTTGCCTCGCTTGGAGAACACTCACCGTGTCGTCAATTATGGCAGCGCCGCTTGTCATCATCTGGCGACGAGCCGTTATCGTGTCGACCACCTTTAAATCGGGGGCATTGCTCGCCTCGGAGCTGCTATTTATCGCTACTTGACCTACCGCTTCCTCTGCCGCATCAAGCTCATCGATACAGGCCGACTTCCCATCCTGCACCTTTTTCTGAACATCAAGCATATCGTCTACTGAAAGGGATGTGACGTCACTGTTCGCCAAATCGACGACGATAGCATCTATTTCCGCCAACAGCTCGTCGGTCCCGGACAGCTCAGAGACGGCGCTGCTCAAGACCCCTTTGTACGTCTGCTGATCTTGATAGGTGCCGAAACCCCACCACGTCAGCCCTCCAGCCACCGAGAGCAGTACCACGGTGAGCACGGACGATACGATCAACCGCCCGCGTTTGCGTGCACGCTTGCGCGATGCAACTTCAGCATCGAACGATCGAGGTTCACGCGCGCTGTGCGATCCATGAGCTACCCCACTCGCTCTTTTCTGCTCGAGACGACATTGTCTGCGCTCGGATCGACTTTGCGCACGCGCTGCTGAACGCGACACTTCCCGCTGTGTCAGCGCAAGCCCCTCGTCTTTCGACGGCGTGGATATGTGTTTCTTCTTACCAGGGAGCGTGAAAAGGGAAATTGTTCCGAAGGGGCTCGAGCTCCCTTCACCATCGAGCGAATTTTTAGCCGCATCGAGAACACTGAAGGAAATCTCGTTCGAGGTTCCCTCCGTGTTTCTCTTGATGTGCGCCGCTTTCGCGACTTTGTCGATTCGCTTAGACATGACAATGTTTCACGTGAAACATCTACTCGTTTGCTGCCGCAAGTCGAGCGATGATCTCGTCGATGGTGCACACTTCTATCGTTTTGCTCGGAAGCGAGCGGAGAAACACCTTCCCATAGCTCTTCGTTATCAAGCGCTTGTCAGCCAAGATGAGAACACCCTTATCGGAAGCCTTCCTGATAAGCCTTCCCGCTGCTTGTTTCGTCTCGAGCACTGCCTGGGGCAGCGAGTAATGGCTCCATGCGTGGTCGTCGCGCGTGGCTCTTTCGCACGAGAGCGGGTCGGTCGGCTTTGAAAACGGCAGCTTAGGAATGATCACACCGCGAAGAGTCGATCCCGGCGCATCGAATCCTTCCCAAAAACTTTTCAACGCAAAGAGTGAAAGATGCCTGTCTTTGATGAAATCATCACGAAGACCTTTAACGGAAACTCCCCATTTCTGACAAACGAGACGCAAATCCTCTTCCTTGAGGACAGGCTGAACGACGTCGAAGCACTTCTCCATTTCGCGCCGGTTGGTGAACAGCGTCAACATCGACCCCTGCTGCGCGATGTGCGTACCCACCAAAAGCCGCTCGAGCTCGTCGATATAATGCGGGTCGGAAGGCTCCGGAATGTCGTTTGCCACATATACCGTCATATTCTTGTCGAAGTCATAGCTCGAATCAAGCTGACAGGTACGCACACGCGTATCCTCGCCTGCGTTCAGCCCCATCGCGTTTTCAAAAGAAGTGAAATCTCCGTCGATGGACAGCGTTGCAGAAGCGAACACGACCGATTTCGTCTGAGAGTACAGCTTGTCTTCAAGAGCCTCGCCCACATTGACGACGAGCGCCTCCAGCTTATCCGTCTGCTTGTCCTTCTTTCGGCACAGCTCCGCAGCGTAAGCGTAGCTGTCAGACTTCTCGCCGAAGATCACCTCGACTGCTCCCACGAGGTCTTTCAAATCCATCGCGACAGAGGCGATTTCGCGCTGGGGCTCCGCCGCACCCTCGATGTTCTCAAGATAGCCGACGAGCTCCTGACTGCAAGTAATCGCCTTTTCCGCGCTTGCCTGCATAGCCTTTGCAAGCGTTCTCAACGAACCGAACGTCTCTGAAGCCAGAATATCATCGTTGAGCCACAATTCCGTGCGGTCATAGCTTCGACTGCGCTTATTCGGGTCGAAGTACAGCAAATCCTTGATGTGGGGGGCGAATTCGTGGGCTGCCGCAGCAAACATGTCGCCTGCAGACTTCGCCTTGCCAATCAATCCCTCGAACAGCGTCGCTCCATCGTTTTTGAGAGAGGAGCTCAACTTCCTTTCAGCACGGGCATAGACATTGCGACTCTCGCCGCTGGCAACTTTTTGCGCAAGTCGAGTGACATCTTCCGCTGCAATCTCCAGCGAGAAGGCACGGCGAGCTTCTGCCTCGGCGCCGTGAGCCTCATCGAGGATCCAATGGCGAACGGGCGGGAGCAGACCGTTATCAGCGGCCGCATCACAGAACAGCAGCGTATGATTTGTGACCACAACATCCGCCGTTTCGGCAAAGCGACGAGCGCCATGCACGAAACACGTTGTTCCATAGAAGGGACATTTACGGCGAAGACAGTCATGGCTCGTGGTCGTCACTGCTCGGCGAGGCACCACGCGATAATCCATTTTCAAACTGTCCATATCGTCATAATCGGTCTGATCAATAAACGACAGCAGCGCACCCAGAGAAGGAGCCTGAGAATGCTCCGTGCCCTGAACATCAACCATCTTGACGCCTTCTTTTACGAAGCGGTTGACCTTTCTCAGGCATGGGTAATGGGAAAAGCCCTTTAGCGGGGCATACGTGACGTCGCCAAGCGACTGGGCAAGTGCGGGAAGCTCATGATAGACCAGCTGGTCGAGCAGGGCATTCGTCTTCGTCGCAACGCCAATGGCGATGTTGTTCTTCTTCGCCATGAGAACCGCAGGGACCAAATACGCCATCGACTTTCCGACGCCGGTGCCTGCCTCGACTATGAGATTCTCGGAAGCTTCGAGGGCCGCACGAACTTCTTGAGCCATCGTGAGCTGCTCTTCACGGGGATCGAAATCGTCATAAAGCTTTCCCACAATCCCCGTCGGAGAAAATGCTTGAGCAATATCCTCCGAAGTCGGATATTCCATCGCTTGAATCATCTTCGCATCGATACGAGGTCTCCGCTCATACGAGGTCATGCTTTCATGGCGGAGTTCCTTAAGGGAAAACGGCTTTGCCTCCGGCTGGGCAAAATGCTGGAACACCACTGCTGTGTTCCATTGCTCCACCGGTGCGAGAAGCGCGATGCATTTCACCAAGGCCGGCGGCATCTCATGCACCGCCGCAAGCAAGATTCGAAACAGCGCGCACGTCGCTGCAACGTCATCATCCGCGCGGTGCGTTGACGTCGGCGCTCCAAAAGCCTTCACCAAATCGATAAGGCGATGCGATCTCATACGAGGAAGGGCTATGCGAGCCAGATCGAGCGAGTCGATCCAAATGTTATCCAAAAGCGGATAACCGCTCGGATGCCGAGTCGTGAACGTGCGGTCGAACTCAGCATTGTGGGCAACCATCTTCGCATCGCGCGCGAACTTGACAAGCCCCGCGAGTGCCTCATCCGGGGTGGGAGCATCCGCCACATCCTCGTCGTGAATATTCGTCAAATGAGCAACATCATCGGGAATCGGTTTTCCCGGATTGACGAACGTCACATACCAATCGACCACTTCGCCGTGTTCCATACGCGCCGCAGCGATCTGAGTAAGCTCATCATGATTAAAGGAGAAACCCGTGGTTTCGGTGTCGATCACCACAATGTTCTCGTCAAGAGCACCAAAATCCGCTTTTTTTGCCAGATCCGATAAGCGGCGGTAACGCTCACGCACTCGCTCAGGAGTTCCGTCGCTGATATATGCATCGAGATTGCTATTCATGAAACTTCTCTCGTTATTCCTCTCAATTGTTTCACGTGAAACACCCGTCAATTATAAGATAATGTTTCACGTGAAACATCACTCAGCGAAGGAAGCGCACATGGAACGTTATTTCGGCTCTTACCAGAAGATCGAGCCTTCATCAAAGAAAGAGGGCGCACTCCTTCTCAGCGCCGACAATATCATTGGCGATTCCTACGAAATCATTTTCGACGGCGACTTGGCCTGGGCCAAGAATCGCTTTGGTGCACGGGTAGGCCATTTTACCATCGATTTCTCCCGACAGCTTCGCGTCTTGAACGCTCGCGGGTGGAAATTCATCGCGCTGCTCTCCCTCGTCGCGTTCACACAAGAGCCAAAACCAGGCACCTATTGGGCCGAAATGGCTGTGCTCTGCCTCGAACCCCAATATGAGTCCTCAATCACGAAATTCTCCAAGAACATCTCATCAATGCTCGCCGAGGGAATCCGCCCTGAAATCAACCTTGGCGAACAAGCCATTTCGAAAGTTATCGAATCGAACGGCACCTGGAAGCCGGATATGCGCAGCAGCAGACCGAAAAGCGAGAGCGGCACCGTCATCATGAAAAGCCAGCGAAAAATGAGCGAATCGCTCATTGAAAAAGGGCGCGCAGGAAACATCGGCTGCTACATTGTAAGCATTGCCTTTATCATCGTTGTTATCGTGGCAATTATCTTTGCCGCCAAAACACTGTTCCTCTAGCCCCACACCGCAAACAGCGCAGCACGAACGAAATCGCGCTGCGCTGCCTCATACTCAATCAACTATATTCCTAATGCCCAGCAAAGGCTTTATCGGCCACTCCGCTCTAGTGCATACTCGATTAACATCGTGCACAGCTGGGGGAAGGGAATACCCGCCGCGGCGGCCGCATCGGGAAGAAGCGAGGTTTCCGTCATGCCAGGAATCGTGTTGGTCTCAAGCGCCCACGGCTTACCCTCATCATCGAGAATGAAATCAGTGCGGGAAACCCCTTCGCACGAAAGTGCCTTATGCGCGGCTACGGCTTCCCTCTTAATCGTCTCAGCGTCCTCTTCCGAAAGTTCCGCGGGGCAGATATGCCTCGAACCACCAGCGGCATACTTTGATTCGAAATCGTAAAATTCACCTTTTTGGGCAATGATCTCGATGATAGGCAGTGCGCGAGGCTTATCGTTGCCGATGACTGCAACGGTGAATTCACGTCCCTGCACGAACTTCTCAACTACAATTTCGCTGTCATGTTCGAATGCTTTAGAGATAGCCTCCTCTAAAGCTTCGCGCGTATCAACGATAGAAATCCCAATTGAGCTGCCCTCGGTTGCAGGCTTGACCACCACATGGGTACCGATTTGAGCGACGATGGAGTCGACATCGAGCGAATCGTTAGATGAAATCGTCATCGAAGGAGCCGTAGGAACCCCCGCGAGACGGTAGAACTCCTTAGAACGAGCCTTGTTGATAGCCGTCGCACTCGACCATACGCCCGGCCCGATATAAGGAAGGCCGATCGTCTCCAGGAAACCCTGGATCACGCCGTCTTCCCCTTTGCGACCATGAAGACATAGGAACGCTACGTCGAAATTGCCATCAATCAGGGCAATCAAATCCTCTTTCTTTGCAGGATCGAAGCATTGAACGGGAAAACCTGCCTCTTGCAATGCAGCAAGGGCACCTTTTCCCGACGCAAGCGAAATTTCCCGTTCTCCGCTCGTGCCGCCGGAAAGCAGTGCAACGCGGCATGTTGACGTATCGAAAGCGCTCGGCATGATATCTCCCCTTCATCGCGCGTTAATCTCTCGCTACAGTATAGCAATGACTTATAATGCCACTTATGAATACAGACATCAAAACATACGATATGCGGGGTCTTCAGCAAGCTATGAAAGAGCTGGGTCAACCCGCATTCCGCGCAAAACAAATCTACGAGTGGCTCTGGTACAAGCATGTTGACTCGTTTGATAAGATGACGAACCTCTCGCTCGCTTTGAGGGAAGAGCTTGCGAGCAAGTTCTCCTTGACGATGACCAAGCTCATCGACAAGCAGGAATCATCCGACGGAACGCGAAAGTACGTGCTTGAGCTCTCCGACGGTGCTCTTGTCGAGACAGTCGGAATTCCCGCCGACGCCTCACGCGAGCGGCTCACCGTGTGCTTCTCAACGCAAGTCGGCTGCCCTATGGAGTGCGTCTTCTGCGCTACGGGCCACGAAGGGTTCACCCGCAACCTCACCATCGGCGAAATTGTCGATCAAGTCTATTTTGTAGAAGAAGACTTCGGACGGCGCATATCAAACGTCGTAGGTATGGGCCAAGGGGAACCTTTCCTCAACTACGACAACGTACTTGCCGCGCTGCGCATCATGAACGACAAGAAGGGCCTGAACATCGGTGCACGCCGCATTGCGGTATCGACGTGCGGCATGCTCGACGGCATTAAGCAGTTCTCGAACGAACCAGAGCAGTTCACATTGGCTGTTTCGCTTCATTCTGCGATTCAGCCGATTCGCAACGAGATCATGCCGCATGTTGCACGTCAATCCCTGAAAAGCCTGCGCTCCTCTCTCGAGCGCTATATCGAGAAAACAAATCGTCGCGTGACCTTCGAATATCTTCTCATCCAGGATGTCAACGACACTCAGGAAGATCTCGACGCCCTCATCAAATATTGCAGAGGCCTGCTTTGCCACGTGAATCTCCTTCCTATGAACGATATCGAGGGCAGCTATTTCGCGGCAACACCCCAGAAGACGGTCAAACACTGGCTCGATTCGCTCGAGAAACATCACATCGAGGCAACGCTTCGCTCGTCGCGCGGCTCCGATATCGCCGGCGCCTGCGGGCAGCTGAAGAACAAGCAAGGCTCCCATTAATCGCAACAAGAACAGCCTATTCTTCGCTCGTTCATTTTCTATAATCGACTGAACCAAGGTCGCCGACATGAGGTTGGCGACCTTTTCTTTATTCATTCGTCGTCCGATTTGTTTTTCTTTCCTCGGGTTGAGCTTCGTATCCCTTTAAGACTGAGTCATCCTGGACATTCTCTCCAAAAATAGCCATAAGGAATCAAATAGGCCTTTAAAATGGGACTTCGCTGAGTTCCTCTTCGCGGAATTTGCTCATAAGTTGTCAGGTAGCGAAATTTCAAGGAACCCTTTCACAGAGAAGGAGTGTGGAGCTTATGAGATCCATCACCAAGACCATCGTGATTGCCGCCTCGGCAGTTGCCCTCTGCTTCGGCCTCGCTGCCTGCGGCGGTGGCCAGTCCGCCTCTTCTGACAATTCCACTTCAAGCAACAACTCAGCTTCAAGCGAGAAAACGGCCCCAGCCGCGCAGGAAGAGAGCAAGGCCGTAGACTTCTATATGTTCAAGGGCGAGATGCCCGAAAGCTACGGGCTAGCGGGCCCCAACGGCAACAGCTCCCCGCTCAACATTGTCGAGTTCCGCAATATTGAGAACCCCGACAAGATAGTTGATATTGAAATCGACGAGGGTAGCGCCCAGGAACAATTCGATAAAGCCGCAGCAAAAGACAAATACACCGCGGGTGGCGATGTCAAATTGGGTAACTACACATGGAAGACGCTAAACTTCACCTGGAACAAACAGTCGAGCGTTGTTCTGTACACAGATATCACCGAAGGACTGTATGCTGAAGTAACCCTCTACGAGACGACGCTCGAAGATGCCGCCGTTAATGCCTTCCTCGAGGGCGTCGAATTTGCAACGGACTACGACGCAGCCCATAAGGCTGGCATGGACACGACTGTCGAAAAGTTCGCTGCGGACAATAACTTGAAACTCTGGGAAGCCAAGTAGCGACCATTGAATCACTTCTTCCTATAAGATCTTGATCTCATAGGAAGAACGATAAGAGCACAATTTCAGAGAGGTTATCGACAAAAGTCGACGACCTCTCTTTTTGTTCTTCGAGAATAGATCTTTTCAATAGCTTGGGTTAAAAACAAAGCTCCCTCGTCTAATCTAAGGGACGAGGGAGCTATTTTCGACTCTTTACTCAAACAAGAGTCTTATCTTGCTTTACAGGTCGTTAGAAGAGGTCATTTCCTTAAAGATGCGCTCAAGATCTTCTTCATCCTTGAATTCAATCTCAATCTTGTTCTTACCTTTTACGGTCTTAACACGAACGTTAGTCCCAAACGCGCGGCGAAGCGATTTGGCAACCGATTTGAACGCAGGGGGTGTCGGCGTACGCGGCGCCGATTCGCTCGTCTCTTTCTTTCCTGAAAGCAGGCGGGCGATTGCCTCCGTCTCGCGAACCGATAGCTTCTCATCGACAAGCTTCTGCGTCAGCTTCTCGCGCCCTTCCTTCGAGGGAATGGAGAGAATGGCGCGCGCATGACCGGCAGTGATCTTCTCCTCAAACAGCAGCTGTTGGGCGCGCTCGGGAAGATCAAGCAAACGAAGTGCATTGGCCACCGTGGAACGACCCTTGGACATCACCTGCGCGACCTCGGATTGCGTCATATTGCGGCGCTCCATAAGGCGGCGATATCCGTATGCTTCCTCGATGGGGTTCAGATTCGAGCGCTGGATATTCTCAATGAGCGCGAGCTCAAGCGAGTTATCATCATCAGCCTCTTTGATGCAGATGGGGATCTTCTTAAGACCGGCCATCTTGCATGCCTGCCAACGACGCTCGCCAGCGATAATCTCATACGTGTCCGCACCCGTTTTCCTCACAAGAATAGGCTGCAGAAGACCATGAGCCTCGATAGAGGACGAAAGCTCCTGAAGCTCTTCCTTCTTGAATTGGGTTCGAGGCTGATCGGGGTTCGGGCGGACCGAGTCAATGGGAACCTCATTTGAAACCTTCTCCACAACGCGCGGTGAAGGTTCATGGGAGACAGCTTCGTTCGCAACTGCAGGAGTGGAAGCTTGAACGGCGGCACGGCGCTGAACAACTCCCTTGATATGAATGTTATCTTCAGGATAGGTCTCGTTAATCTCCTCGCGCTCGAGCACTTCTTCCTCCTTCAACCGACGCTGGGAGGGAGCAGGAACCTGAGCCGGACGAGATGCAGGAGCAGGAGATGGAGCAGGTTTGACGGTATCCTCATACGAGCCAAGAAGAGCATCAAGTCCGCGACCTAAGCCGCCTTTCGTGGATTTAGCCACGGGAAATCACTTCCTTCGCTAGATCGATATATGACTGGGCGCCTTTGCCCGTCGGGTCATACTGTGTAATCGGCTGCCCAAAACTGGGAGCCTCGGAAAGCTTCACCGTACGCGGGATGGAGGTCTCGAAGACAATCTTCCCGAAAAAGCGACGTACCTCATCGGAAACTTGACGCGAAAGCGTCGTGCGGTTATCGGACATCGTAAGGAGAACACCGTAAATATCGAGCGACGGATTGAGGCGCGATTTGACACGTTTCATCGAGTCGAGAAGTTTTGTCACACCTTCCAATGCATAGAACTCGCACTGAATGGGAATAAGCAGCTTATCGGCAGCGACGAGTGCATTAATCGTAAGCAAGCCAAGTGAAGGCGGGCAGTCGATGAATACATAATCGTAGCGTCCGCGCATCGGACCGATAGCGTCCTTAAGGCGATTCTCGCGAGCCATTTCTGAAACCAGTTCGACTTCGGCACCAGCCAAATTGATTGTTGCCGGAACGACATCGAGCCCCTTTGACACATCGGGAATGATGATGTCGGTCAGAGGAATATCGTTAAGAAGCGCATCATAAATACAGCGGGAAACCCTGTTCTTCTCAACACCTAAACCGCTCGAAGAGTTACCCTGCGGGTCGAGGTCGATAAGAAGAACCTGCTTTCCCATCTCCCCAAGTGCTGCCGAGAGATTAATAGCCGTCGTTGATTTTCCAACGCCACCTTTTTGATTGATGATGGCAATAACCTTGGTTTGCCCCACAACGTGGGTCACTGCCTTCTTTTCGGCGTAGGTTTTCACGGGCACCGTGCGGGACTGGTCTTCAATTTGAGGAGCAGGCTCCCTTTCGATCACCTGATATTCCTCTTCCGCCGCTTCCTCTTTGTTGTCCACGGCAGGAACCGACTCAATAACCGGCTCTTTAACTTCAGTGACAGCCTGAGCTTCTTTTCTTTCACGTTTTAGACTATCGAACCAACCCACCTATGGCCCCCTTTCTTGAACTTCGATTAAGTATAGATGTTTCACGTGAAACATCCTGCAACGATTCTGCGAGAATCGATTATTTCAAGGGACGTTTTTGAGCTAAACCCGTTTTGCGAGGCAATTTCACTTCAGCATCCTTGAACTTCTGCATCACGAACATACAACGAGTCGTTTCACCATCCGACAGCGTGAATGTATCTTCATGAATACACTTCAACCCCAGCTTATCTTCAAGAGAGAGCGCGTGGTTTCGTTCCTCGTCAGAAAGATGAGATTTATAGCATATAAGCAATCCGCCCTCGAAGAGAAGTGGAGAGGCAAGCTCCATCAAAGAAGGAAGCTGCGAAAGAGCGCGCGCCGTGGCGACAGCAAAATGAGAGGGCATTTCTCGACCCAAATCCTCAATACGCCCCGCATAAGTGGAAACGTTGCTGATGCCCAACTTGTCCACAATCCCCTGTATGATCGCAGTCTTCTTTTTAACCGAGTCTACAAGCAGGGTGTCTCGGCCCGTTTTCACCGCCAACGGCACCCCAGGAAATCCTCCACCAGTGCCTAAATCGACATAAGGTCCACCGGGGGCCTCGTTTATGTAGTTCAACCCCGAAAGGGAATCTTCGATATGCAAGATTTCCGCGCTTTCGCGGGACACGATGCGAGTGAGGTTAGTAGTCTCGTTCGCCACAAGCACCTCTTCAAGGTAACGCTCGATGATATCCATCCTTGCTCCTTATAACAAAAAAGCCGGGATGCTTCTCTTCGAAACATCCCGGCTTCAAGTGAGTTTAACGGGGAACGACTACCACATGCCGGGCGCTTCCTTCGCCCTCGGAAGCGGTATCGACGCGATCATCGTCTCGAAGCGCGATGTGAACGATTCGACGCTCATAAGGAGTCATCGGTCGCATCTTCACGCTGCGATGCTGGCTTGCAGCTTTATTGGCAGTGGAGCGCGCGATGGATTCGAGCTTCTCACGTTGACGGCTCTTATAACCCTCGACGTCAACAATAACAGGATAACGGAAGCCCATCGAGCGGACAGTGATGGCGGAAACGACAAACTGCAGGGCATCGAGCGTACGACCATGTCGACCAATCAGTATCGCAAGATCGTCACCGGTGATATCGAGGATAAGCTCCCCTTCGTCACCCTCATATTCATCGATCGTCACTTCGCCAACATTGAAATATTTCAGGATATCCTGTAAAGCGGCAATAGCGGTGTCGGCGATAGCGTCGAGCTCTTCTTCCGTGACTTCGATCTGATCTTCACTCATAGCTACTCCTCATGTTTCACGTGAAACAATTAACGCTTCTTGGTGGGACGAGGCTTCTTCACCTTGCGGGTAACGTCGATTTTCACCGGCGCAACCTCGGCTACAGCCTCTTCCTCAGCGTCCTTCTTCTTCAGAAAATGCATCGTGAGCTGCTGCTGAATAACCGCGAAGATCGAAGAAGCGCCCCAGAACAAAAGCACGCCTGCAGGAGCAGACCAAGAAATCCAGAGCATGAACAGCGACATAATGCCGGACATCATGAGCATCTGGCGTTTCTGATTCTGATCCTTGCTGTTCTTCTGCTGAAGGAGCATAGGAGCAAAGGTAACAAACGCGAAGACGAGCATGAGGATGAGGTAGGGAATAAAGGCAAGAACGCCCTCGCCCATCGCCGTTGCGGGATTCTTCGTCAGGTCGGGTACGAGATGGTAGAACTGATACGTCATGCCTTCGGGCATACGATTGACCATGCTATAGAGCACCTGATACAGTGCGATGAAGACAGGCATCTGGATGAGCATCGGGAGGCAGCCGGCAAGCGGGTTGAACTTGGTCTCCGCGTAAAGGCGCTGCATCTCCTCGCGCTGGCGAACAGGATCGTCGGCGAACTTCGTCTGAATCTCCTGAAGCAGCGGCTGAACCTTCTGCATAGCGAAGTTTGCAGTCGTCGACTTGTGAACAAGCGGAGCAACGATGATTCGGAAGATGATGGTGATGATGATAATCGCCATACCCCAGTCGCCCACGCCATTGTAGAAGAACTGGATTACATCGAAGACCCAGTCCTTAATGACATCCCACATAGTATTCCCTTCTGTATACCAAAGGGAACCTTACGGAACAGGATCGTATCCGTAAGGCCCTCCCGGACGGCACTTCAAGATGCGCTTCGCAGTGAGGACAAACCCCTTTTTGAAGCCGTAGCGGCGAAACGCAATCAGAGCGTACTCCGAACACGTCGGCGTGAATCGGCAGCAGGAAGGGAATAACGGCGAGATGGCAGCACGATAGAACTTGATGAGAAGAAGAGCTAGCTTGACCGGCAGCCCCTTCAACGTACTGCGCATATCGACCATGGCTAATCCCCTTTGGCGACCAATTCTGATCCTTCGACTACCTTGGCGCATGCCGTTAGCACTTTACTATAAGAAGCGCGGGTGACGGGCGACTTTGCAAGAAATATCACATCATAGCCCGCCCAAGGGCCTTGCAGATCTCGACAGATGGCACGCATGCGGCGCTTCGCAGAGTTGCGCCATACTGCGTTGCCGTGCTTTTTCCCTGCAATAAAAGCAACACGACCCCTTAGGTCGTGTTGCACTGCCCCCTCTGTTTTCTCCGAGGCGTAGACTATCGTGAGAAAAGGAGTATGAATCCGCTTTCCTCGCGAGAACATCTCGGAGATCTCTGCGCTGGATTTAATGATATCCAACGAAAAGCCTCGCTACACGCAGAGACGCTTGCGCCCCTTGTTGCGGCGAGCCTTGAGCACGGCACGGCCGCCCTTGGTTGCCATGCGAGAACGGAAGCCATGGCACTTAGCACGCTTGCGCTTGTTCGGCTGATACGTACGTTTCATATCTCTATCCCTTTCATTATCTGTTAATTCAAGCTGGATGCAGAGTAACTTCTGAATTATATAACACAGAAGCCATCGATGAACAGAGCTTTTTAGAAAGATTTCACACTAAGCTGGCCCTTTGCTTAACCGCATGCCCGCAAGCGGAATGATGCCCTTCTTATTCTTCGCCCTTTTTTCTTTGTATATATGTTTCTCTTTGTAATGATAATAAGCGCGGGGGATTGGTGAAAAAGAAGCATCTTCCCAGGTGAAATCGCTATTCTCATTCATTTTCCTCGGTAGAGAGCGTGTTCTTCTTTCCAACGTGAATTATCGCTTTCGTTATCACTCCACCGCAAACTGCCGGTTTTCTACTGATTCTTCCCCGATTCTTGAGCAGGTTTTCAAGCATGGACCGAAGCTGCCCGCCGCCCGTCATGAGTCCGCGCGGTTACTTGCCTTCCCCTATTTGATCTCGAAACCCCCTATTCCCCTCGCTATTAACACTATTTTGAATGGTTTGAGCAGGTAAAAGGGGAATGGTGGATTGTTCTACAGGTCTCGAATGATCATCTTCAGCGCTTCGATTTCCTCGTTCATGTCGCGGCTTTCTTTGAGCTGCTTCTCGACGTCGCTCACTGAGTACAGCACGGTCGTGTGATCCCGATTGAATTTCTTACCGATGTCGTTGAAGGGCAAATCAAGCATCTGACGGCAGAGGTACATCGCGATTTTCCTTGCGTAGGTGATATGACGTGGCCTTTTCTTCCCCACCATATCGCTGTGGCTGATCTTGTAATAGTTTTCCACCTCGCGTTGGATGTCGGCGACGGCAAGTCTTTTCGAGGGTCCGCCGGAGAAGTGGCTCTCGAGCACGCCGCGCACGTCGTCGAGCGTCAAGTCGGAGTTGTGGGTGAACGCCATCTGGTAGATGATTTTGGTGACGGCGCTTTTCAGCTCGCGAATATTCGAGCTGGAGTTCTCGGCGATGTACATCTGAATATCACTCGATATGGAAAACGACGGATCCCCTTCGCTTTCGCGGTATTCCTCGATGAAGCTTTTTACGATGCCGAGCTTCGTCTCGATTTCGGGCGGCTGGATGTCGAAGGTTCCGCCGGAGTTGAATCGAGTGATGTAACGCTCGTCGATATCAATGTTTTTAGGCGCGCGGTCAGCGGAAAGAACAACCTGTTTTCCCTGGTCAGTCATCTTGTTGAAAATTTGGAAAACGATATCGAGCGTCTGTTTCTTGCCCTGGAAGTATTGCACGTCGTCGATGAGCAGCACGTCGGATTCCTCGTAGCGCTGCTTGAAGTTGCGGTAGCTCGATTTCTCCTTGTCGTGCGCCACAGAGGCTTCCATGTAATCCGAAAGCAGCTCTGCGGAGTCTACGTAGGTCACCTTCAGCTGCGGTCGCGTCTCGTTGATATAGTTTTGAATAGCGCGCAAAAGGTGTGTTTTCCCCAGCCCGCTCTTGCCATAGATGAAAAGCGGATTGAGGTGCATCTTGCCGGGAGTTTCCGCGACATCGACAGCCATCGAGTAGGCCATTCGGTTGGAGTCGCCGATGACGAAGTTCTCGAAAGTGAGGGAGGCAGGCCCCTCCGCGCGTTTGTGAGGGGTCGTGGGTGCGGGCGGCTGCTCCTCTGCGCTACGTTCGACCAAGGACGATTCGAAATGATCGTCGAGAGCCGATCGTCGTTCTTGCTCTGGTTGAGGTTGTGCAATTTGAGACTGGTCACCCGAAGGAAAGGACGAGACGATCGTCGGTGAACATTCGTGTGCGGGGGCAACAGCAGCACTTGGGGGCATTGTTGCCGGGCTCGCAGGAGCACTCTGAGACTCGCGGGTGGTTGTCTGAGGGTTTGACGGCGCCACCGCGGGTGCAGCCGATGCGGCGTCTACAGCGAGGATGACGTTGAAAGGCACGTGGAAAAGATCATTCAGCGCCTGTTTGATGATTTCGAGGTAATGCTGCTCGACCCACGACTTGATGAAGTCGTTATCGGCTGTAAGCATCAGAAAACCCTCGCTCATCGCCTGGGGAACGAGACGCGAGAAAAAGGCGTTGACCTGCGATGCGTCGACGTTGTCGTACGTCTTCACCTGTTCGCAAACGTTGTTCCAATTATGGTTGAGTTCAGAGCTGTCCATATAAGTCTCCCGAGCCTATTCGAAGTATCTGCAATTGTATACAAAAAACGCCGCGCGTGACCGTTTCGCGCGCGGCATGCGAAGGTAATTCAGATGAAGCGCAGGCTACATTGTCTCGGCTATTTCCATGCCGAATGCCGTGAGCGTTCTCTTCTTCTGCCCAGGAACCATCTCGATGAGACCTTCCTCCTGGAGCTTCTTGAGCGTGGTGTAAACGGTTGCTTGAGGTGTGCTCGTAAGCCTGACGAGGTCGGTCACGCCAAGCGGGCCTTCGGCGAGCAGAGCGTTGAGGAATGCCTTCTCTCGCGGATTGAGGGCGGGCGCCGCGTACGAACGGGGCTGCGGCTGGGTGTAAGGCTGCTGGTAAGCGTTAACAACTGGTTGCATGACCTGGGGCGTGACCTGCTGCAGGTAAGGTTGGGCAGGTATCTGCGCATATGTGGGAACAACTTGGGGAACATACCCCTGCTGCGGGCAGTACGGCGCCATCGGTTGTTGCATGGGCTGTTGCATAGGTTGTTGCACGGGTTGCGCGGGTTGGACGGTGCCGGGGTCGATTCGTTCTGCGACGAATTGGTCCTCTTTGGGCGCGTATTTGCCCACGGGAAGCTCCACTTGCGCGCGCTCTTCGTCATCGCCGGCGTCCGCCTCGCCATTCATGCTGATGGTGACGACGGTTCCCTGCCCGATGTTGTCGTCGATCGAGATGGAACCATGGGTAAAGTCCAGATAATCGCATACGATCGGAAGGCCCGACCCGACGCCGCGGATGTATCCCTTCATCGGTTCGACCGCTGAGGAGAATCCTGGCAATTGGGCTTTCTTCTTGTCGCTGATGCCCGGTCCTTGGTCGGCGAAGCGAATGGTGTTTCCCCCATCGAGGATGGAGACGGTAATTTCGGTGAAGCGAGCGTGGATGAAGTTTTCCGACACTTCGCGCACTACGGTATAGGGAATCGATCCCCCCGCTTGTTTCGCTTGATTGTAGATGGTCGACGCGAGCGCCTCGATGTAGTCGGGCGTGGATGCCGGCATTATCTCGGTCACGCGCGGCGCGCTGCGCAGGTCGTCGTAAAGTGCGATTCGAGCGACCGACGTCACGAAGGTGTAATCGTAGGATTCCTCGCCTTCGGGCTGGGTCATTGGCTCGTTATGTGGGGTGTTGTTCGTTTTTTCCAAAACCGTGTTCCATTTATTCAGCGTTTTTAGTTTTATTCAGATGAATTGTAGCCTTTTTTCAACAATGAAAGAAGCCCACCTGTCCATTTCTTGGTTGAGAAAGAAAGAAATTCACTTTCGGTTGAAAGAATTGGGGAAATCTACGAGGTGCTTTCAAACTTTTTAACAATTCATTCAATAAAAGTTGAAAACGCTGAAAAAGCACGGTGGAAAACGAAAAGTTGAGAAAGAGGATTGTTGAAATTTTCATTGACTTGAGGAAAAAATCGGTTTTGCCTGATGAAAGGCGCGCGTAAAATCAAAACCCCAGGTGAATGATTTTTGATCCTTCAAAGGAGGGAATCGAGAATGCTCTCCTTCGGTTGGTGAATTACTAAACGACCTGGTCAACATCTTGTTTCTTTATAAAACACCAGGTCGCAAACGTTGAGCAATTAAAGATAGGAAACTACATAAAAATGAGGTAAATTACGACTTTTCCACAGATCTTTATGCATGAATGCCCGTTTTTCAACATTTTCCACAACGGGAAGAGCCTTATCTGGTGGAAAACGATGCATGAGAAGGAATTGTGGATGAAAATGAAAGGGAAAAGACAATTTTTCACCTTTCAGCGAGATGAAAAAAGGAGTTGTGTGAAAGAGAGCTTTGAATTTTCGGATGCTTTCAGTTGAAGATTATCCGTGTCTGCTCGAGCCTGTATAATGACGCGCAGCAGAAAAGAAAGAGAGAAGGTTTCCTTGAAATTAAGCATCAGCAAAAGCGAACTCCAGAATGCCCTCGCAATTGTTATTAAAGGTGTGTCCACCCGCTCGACTCTGCCCGTTCTCTCCGGTATCTTGCTCGAGGCAACGGGTGACTCGCTCGTTCTCCAGGCGACCGACCTTGAGCTTTCCATCCAGTATTCGACGGCTGCACTCGTGGAAGAGGAGGGTAAGGCGGTTGTTCCCGGCAAGTTGTTCTCCGACATCGTGAAAAACCTGCCCGACGCCGCAGTCCATGTTGAGGCAGACGAAGAGAACGCGCTCATAACCTGCGACAGTTCCTCGTTTTCGATCAAGGCGCTCAACTATGAGGATTTCCCTGGTTTTCCCCATGTGGAGGCCTCGCAGCGCATAGAGGTTCCCTTTACGAAGTTTGCTGCGATGGTTAAAAAGGTTGCGCGCGCCGTCTCGAAAGATGAAAGCCGTGCGATTCTCACTGGCGCTTTGGTGACGCTCGAGGAGAACCACTTCAAGATGGTTGCGACCGACTCGTATCGTTTGGCCTTGGCCGAGGTGGAGCTCTCTGATTCTGCCGCCGATGAATTCGAGGCGGTGATTTCCGGCTCGTTTTTACAGGATATTGCGTCCTTGCCGAAAACTGAGTCTAACGTACAAATCGCGCTTGCCGAAAATCAGATTCTTGTCAGCTGCGAGGGCACCGTTTTCATCAACCGTCGAATCGAGGGCAATTTCCCCAATTACAAACAGCTGCTTTCGGGGAAGCATGGGACGCGCGCGAAGATCGACGTCAGCCACCTCGTCGCGGCGGTGAAGAGAACGTCTCTTCTTGGTTCCTCTTCCACGCCGATCAAGTTCGATTTGAATGCGGCGTCTCAGACGGTTCAGCTGTCCGCTGCTTCCCAGGACGTCGGATCCGCTCAGGAGACGCTTTCCTGCTCTATCGAGGGTGATGATGCGGAAATTGCCTTCAATTTCGCCTATGTGCTCGACGGTCTTTCGTCGGTGTCGAGCGATTCGGTGTATCTGGAGGTGGGAACCTCCCGTGAACCGGGAATCTTCAAGGCGGAAGCCCCTGAGAAATTCCTATATCTTGTCATGCCGGTGCGCATCTCGTGACGCTGTCCATCGAGCATATAGGGTTTACTAACTTTCGCAATTACGAGCGCTTCGAGCTGAACGATATCGGGGCGCTCACCTTGTTCGTGGGGCCGAATGCGGTCGGGAAGACGAACATTGTCGAGGGAATTCAGCTTATGACGGCGCTTTCCTCGTTTCGCCATCCGCTCATCGACCAGGTAATAAAGCATGGGGAAAGTTATGCCCGCGCTGAGGCGCGCGTGACAGGAGACGATCGGGTCCTCGATATTGTCATGCTGCTTGAAAGCCATAAGCGGAAGTACACGCTGAATGGCAAAGCGCGACGGCCTGCCGACTTGAAGGGGCTCGTTCCTTCTGTGTCTTTCACGCCGGATGATCTTGACTTGGTGAAAGGTTCGATGAGCGTCCGCCGCACCGCAATCGATGCTTTGGGGTCGCAGCTCTCGCCGAATCACTACCTTATTAAGAAAGATTACGAGAAGGTCATTCGCTACAAGAACAGGCTCCTGAAAGAGGAGGCCCAGGTAGCGCTCATCGACAGCATCAACGAGACGCTGGTGACCTGTGGTGCGCAGCTTGCGTGCTATCGTGCGGCTTTGTTCGCGAAGCTTGCGCCGGAAATTTCCCGCCGCTACGCCGACATCGCGCAAGGTGAGAAGCTGCAAGTGACGTATGTTCCTTCCTGGATGGCCCCTGTTTCACGTGAAACACCGTGCGGGGTTGCCTCGTTTTCTCGAGATGAGGCGCGCGATGCGCTCACTTCTGCCCTTGAAGCGCGCCGTGGCGAGGAATTAGCCCGCCGAAAGAGCGTCGTTGGGCCTCATTCCGACGAGATTGGTTTTTACATCGAGGGAAAGAATGCGGGAAACTATGGAAGTCAGGGGCAGCAACGCTCTATTGTCCTTGCTTGCAAGCTTGCCGAGGCGTCGATTATCGAGGATATGCTCAGCCAGAAGCCGGTGCTCCTTCTCGATGATGTGATGAGCGAACTCGACGAGCATAGACGACATGCGCTGGTGGAATTCATTTCGGGAGACATGCAGACGTTCATCACGACGGCGAACCTTGCCTACTTCGATGATTCCCTTCTCAAAAATGCGAGTGTCGTGCAGTTGGGTGAGGAGGCTAAACGTGGCTAGGATTGGGAAAGAGATGGCGCGTCTGTTCAGTTCGCTGCCGACTGATGAGAAGACGCTCATCGCTCGCCGGGCCGCCGAGGTTCGCACGATGTGGAAAGATGCGATCGAGTATGTATACAAGGAGAATGCTCCCTACGTCCTCGACCACGTGAACGCTGTCTATATAAAAGAAGAAGAAGGAATCCGCTCGCTGTATGTGTATATGGACGATGGAAACTTCCGTTCGGATGTCCACTGTCGGCAGCATCTGATCATGCTTCGGCTCCATGAGCGCTTCGGCGAGAGGATAGACGAGTTCAAGACCTACCCTTCCCGTTTTGACATGCGCAAGCGCCATCCTTACAGGGATGTGCGCGAAACGAAGTCTGAAAGTTCCCGCTCGGTTCCGCTTTCTCCCGAGGAAAAAACCGAAGTTGAGCAGATGGTGTCATCTGTGGAGAACCCTTCGCTCAGGCGCGCGCTGGAAAAGGCGATGGTAACCGACAGGGAATGGAAGAAGGGTGAAAGGTCATAAATGGCGAAAAAATGCAGAATCATCCGTTAGAAGGCCTTAGAGACCGCTCAAACGCTTCGTTTTATTCTTCTATGGTACAATAGGTCAGTTCGCGTTCTGCGCGAAGCATCTTCCAAACGTACCGAAAAGGAGCATGTCAGTGGTTAACAAACCCGATCACTACGATGGTTCTGACATTCAAGTCCTCGAAGGTCTCGAAGCGGTGCGCAAGCGCCCTGGTATGTATATCGGCTCTACGGGCCCGCGCGGCCTGCATCATCTGGTGTACGAGGTCGTCGACAACGCCGTCGACGAAGCGCTTGCCGGCTATTGCGACTCCATCGAGGTATGGATTCATCCCGATAACTCGATCACGGTAGCCGACAACGGCCGCGGTATCCCGGTAGACATGCATCCGAAGGAGAAGATTCCGACGGTTGAGGTCGTTCTGACGATTCTCCATGCTGGCGGCAAGTTCGGCGGCGAGGGGTATAAGGTCTCGGGTGGTTTGCACGGCGTCGGCGTGTCCGTCGTTAATGCGCTCTCCTCGCGCGTCGAGGTCAATGTGAGGCGCGACGGAAAAGAATATGAGATCGATTTTGACCACGGTCACACGAAGACGAAGCTCCATGAGATTGGAACAGCGGACCACACGGGAACGAAGGTCACGTTCTGGCCTGACCCCGAAATCTTCGCGGAAACCACGGTGTACGATTACGACACGCTCGCGGCACGCTTCCGCGAGATGGCGTTTTTAAACAAGGGCCTCAAGATTACGATGCACGATGAGCGCGAGAACCCGAGTGAGGTTATTTCCGGGAAGGCCGCCGAGCCGCGCACGGAAGTGTTCCAGTTCATGGGCGGCATCATCGACTTCGTCAAGTACCTGAACAAGGGCAAGGAAACGCTCAACGAGCCTATTTATTTCTCGGCCGAAAATGCCGACGGAACGGTGGAAGTGGCCATGCAGTGGTCGACATCCTATTCGACGAACTCTGTCATGGCTTTTGCCAACAACATCAACACGCACGAGGGTGGCACGCACCTCGACGGCTTCAAGCAGGCCGTGACGCGTACCATCAACGACTATGCGCGCAGCAAGAGCATTTTGAAGGAGAAGGATTCCAACCTCTCGGGCGACGATACGCGCGAGGGCTTGGCGGCGATTATCTCCGTGAAGCTGCATGACCCGCAGTTTGAAGGGCAGACGAAAACGAAGCTCGGCAACACCGAGATTCGCCCGCTCGTGCAAAACGCCGTGACCCAGGGCCTTGCAGAATATCTGGAGGAGAACCCCTCCCCTGCCAAGAAGATCATCGGGAAGGCGACGCAAGCTCTGAAAGCCCGCGAGGCTGCTCGCAAGGCTCGCGAGATGACGCGCCGCAAGAACGTGCTCGACTCGTTCGCGCTGCCGGGCAAGCTTGCAGACTGTTCTTCTAAGAAGGCAGAAGATTCCGAAATCTTCATCGTAGAGGGCGATTCCGCAGGTGGCAGCGCCAAGCAGGCGCGCGACCGCAAAACGCAGGCGATTCTGCCGCTTCGTGGCAAGATTTTGAACGTCGAGCGCGCAGGCCTTCACCGTTCGCTTTCAAGCGAGACGATTAGCTCTCTCATCACGGCAATCGGCACGAACATTGGGGAAGATTTCGATGCTGATCAGGCGCGTTACCACCGCATCATCATCATGACCGATGCCGATGTCGACGGCGCGCACATCCGTATCTTGCTGCTCACGTTCTTCTATCGCTATATGCCTGAGCTCATCAATCGCGGCTACGTCTACATTGCCTGTCCGCCGATTTTCGGTGTGAAGAAGAAAAATTCGCGTTCTACGAAGATCGAGCGCTACATCTACGACGAGAACGCGCTTTCGGAGACGCTCGCCGAGATGGGTGGTTCGGAAAAGTTCGACGTCCAGCGCTACAAGGGTTTGGGCGAGATGGATCCCGAGCAGCTATGGGAAACCACGATGGAGCCCGCAACGCGCACGCTTCTGCAGGTCAACATCGACGACGCTGCGGAGGCCGAGCGCACAGTGAGCGAGCTTATGGGCGATCAGGTTGAACCGCGCAAGGAGTTCATCCAGAAGCACGCCCGCGACGTTCGCTTCCTCGATATCTAGGGCATCGTGCCTTACGGTGATTGAGCCTGAAATCTCGAAAGGATTCTAATGGCAGAGAATAACGACATGACCCCGCCGGAGGGGGAGCAGCCCGAGCGCGACGATGCGTTCAACGAGATGCTTTCCCGTGCCGAGCAGGATGCTGAAACCGAGGAAGGGGAAGAGGAATCGCAGGAAGATTCCGCCACCCCTGCCGTCGGATCTGCGATATCTGAAGAGCAGCTCGCGCAGTCGATGCTCGTCGACATGCCGACCGCCCACGGAGAGATTATCGAAGGAGCGAATGGCGGCGAGGGTACGACTGTTCGCAGTGCCTACCTGGGCAAAGAGATGCAGGCGTCGTTCCTGGAATACTCCATGAGCGTTATCGTCTCGCGAGCGCTTCCCGATGTGCGCGATGGTTTGAAGCCAGTTCATCGCCGCATCCTTTACGCGATGAACGAGTCCGGCTACACCCCGAACCGCCCGCACATGAAGTCCGCACGTACCGTCGGCGACGTCATCGGCAAGTACCATCCGCATGGTGACTCCGCAGTGTACGACACGATGGTGCGTCTTGCTCAGCCCTTCTCGATGCGCGTGCCCTTAGTCGACGGCCATGGCAACTTCGGTTCGATTGACGGCGACTCCGCAGCAGCAATGCGCTACACCGAGGCGCGCCTCGACAAGGCCGCTATGGAGCTTCTGCGCGACCTCGACAAGGAGACGGTTGATTTCCAGCCGAACTATGACGAGAGCCTCGAGGAGCCGAAGGTTCTTCCAGCGCGCTTCCCGAACCTGCTGGTCAACGGCTCGAACGGCATTGCAGTTGGCATGGCGACGAACATCCCGCCGCACAATCTCGGCGAGACGATTGACGCGACCTGCATGATGCTCGACAATCCCGATATCACGACCGAAGAGCTCATGACCGCGCTGCCCGGCCCTGATTTCCCCACTGGCGGCATTATCATGGGGAAGAAGGGCATTCTCGATGCATATGAGACGGGCCGCGGCTCGCTCACCGTTCGTGCGAAGTGCACGATTGAGGATCGCAAGAACGGCAAGTCGTCGATCGTGGTCAGCGAGATTCCCTACCAGGTGAACCGCAAGCGCCTGCTCGAGAAGCTCGGCGAGCTCGTGCGCGACAAGAAGCTGCCCGAGATTTCCAACATTCACGACGCTGCGGACCGTCATGGCATCGACATCGTAATTGACTTGAAGCAGAATGCGTTGCCCCAGGTCGTGCTGAACAAGCTGTACAAGCACACGCAGCTGCAGGTGGGTTTCGGCGTGATCATGCTGGCGCTCGTCGATGGTGTGCCCCGTGTGCTTTCCTTGAAGGAGATGCTCTTCTACTACATCGAGCATCAGAAGGAAGTCATCGAGCGCAGGACGCGCTTCGAATTGAAGAAGGCCGAGGAGCGCGCTCACATCCTCGATGGCTACATCATCGCGCTCGACAACATCGACGAGGTCATCCACATCATCCGCTCGTCCCAGACCGATAAAGAGGCGGGAGCGCGCCTGACTGAGCGCTTTGGGCTTTCCAAGAAGCAGACCGACGCTATCTTGGAGATGCGCCTGCGCCGTCTGACCGGCTTGGAGCGCGAGAAGATCGAGCAGGAGCTGGCCGACCTTCGCGAGAAGATTGCGTACTACAAGCGCGTGCTTGAGGATGAGGGCCTGCTCAAGCAGATCATCAAAGACGAGCTGCAGGAAATCAAAAAGAAGTTTGGCACCCCGCGAAAGACGCAGCTTTCGGGCGACGCGAAGGACATTGACGTCGAAGACCTGATCGCCGAGGAAAACGTGGTCGTCACCATGACGAAGGCGGGCTACGTGAAGCGCCTTCCCGTGACCACCTATCGCCAGCAGAAGCGCGGCGGCAAGGGCATGCAGGGCGTGAGCTTGAAGGACAACGACTACGTCGAGCACCTGTTCGTCGCCTCGACGCATTCCTATATGCTGTTCTTCTCGACTGCGGGCAAGATATATCGCCTGAAGGTGTATGAGCTTCCCGAGGCATCGCGCCACGCTCGCGGCACTGCAATCGTGAACCTGCTGCCTCTGCAAAAGGGCGAGACAATTTCCGCCGTCATTGCGACGAAGGACTTCCCAGAGGACGAATATCTCATGTTCGCCACTGAGCAGGGCATGGTGAAGAAGACCTCGATGGACCTCTATGATCGCACACGCCGTGACGGACTCATCGCCATCAACCTGAAAGAGGGCGACCAGCTGATCAGCGTTCGCCGAGTGGCAGTCGGTGAGAAGGTCATCATGGTCTCGAGTGCCGGCAAGGCCATCATGTGGAGCGAGGGCGAAGTGCGCGCCATGGGCCGCGACACGATGGGCGTGAAGGGTATGACGGTGCCTGCTGACGCACATGTGCTCGGCATGGAAATTGCCAAGCCAGGAAGCGACCTGTTCGTGATCACTGAGAAGGGCTACGGCAAGCGCACCTCGATCGGCGAGTATCCCGAGCACCATCGCGGCAGTCAGGGCGTGTCCACTATCACAATGACTGACAAGAAGGGTTTGCTGTCGGTGATGAAGATTGTGAAACCCAACGACGAGATTATGATCATTTCCGAGGAGGGCGTCGTTGTTCGCACTCCGGTGAGCGGAATCTCCGAGCTTGGACGCTCGACGCAAGGCGTTCGCGTGATGAATGTCGCGGACAAGGATCGCGTGACGGCTGTCGCCATCTCGAGCACTGGCAAGAAGAAGCGCGACCAGAAGGCCGAGGGAGACGACGTCGACGACATCGACGAGATTGAGCTGGCCGATGAAGGGGAACTTGGAGAAGACGACCTCGATTAGGCGCAGGTGCGGCGCTCAAGCGGTATAAGTTGTTAGCGAGGGGCTTACGGCTGGCAGGCTGTAAGCCCCCTCGCTCGTTTGGTGGACACGACAAGGATCGTTATCGATCCTGTAGGGGGCTCCCCTTCAGCGTCTACGCTTGGAAGTCTTCAGGGGAGATATTCTCAAGGAAGCTATGGAACTCCTCTATCTCGCTTTCGGATGCGTCTTCCCTGATGATGTAAGGGTAGCTTCCCTTATCGAGGGTTTTCTCGTCGATGTAGATGGGTGCATCTTCGCGTATGGCCAGCGCGATGGCGTCGCTTGGCCGGGCGTCGAGCTCGATCGTTCGGTCGCCTTGCCTTAAATAGAGCTTCGCGAAGAAGGTCGTTCCCTTCACGTCGTTGATGACGGCGTGATCGATGCGCGCGTCGAGGTTGGTGAGGGCATCGAGCATGAGGTCGTGGGTGAGGGGCCTTGGGGTCCTCATGTGCTCGACAGCCATGCCGAGCTGCATGGCTTCAGCGGGCCCGACCCATACCGGCACGATGCGGGATTTCGTTCGCTGATGCTCTTCAATTGGCTCCATGACCAGGGCTGCTGGTTGCATTGAGTTCAAAACGATGAGGGTGAGAACTTTCAAAGGAATCATGCCGGCTCCTCAATCAAAAATTTTTTTTCAAATTCTAACAGATTATGGGTTGACGATACCTGGTCGTCGGGTTACTATAATCAGGCACTTTTCAAGGGCCCGTAGCTCAGTTGGTTAGAGCGCACGCCTGATAAGCGTGAGGTCGCTGGTTCAAATCCATTCGGGCCCACCATGATTTGCGATAAACGCTCCACCGTGAGCCGAGTTAGCCGGTGGAGCGTTTATTAATATCATGAGGTAAAAGTCATTCGGGGAATTAGCTCAGCTGGGAGAGCGCGGGCTTTGCAAGCCTGAGGTCAGGGGTTCGATCCCCCTATTCTCCACCATCAACTCAGTCGCCGGTCGAACAATCGATCGGCGATTTTTTTATTTCAGCTCGGTGGTGATTGAACCCCGTGAGGGTTGGACAACCCTGCGGGCTTTGCTGCAACTCAAATCGCAATTGACGGTGACCGACCGATATATGCTTCTTACAAGGGGCTTTCATGTTATCTCCTTCTCGCGTTGTACAATGAAGCGTCATGATTGAAGGAGGAAGATGAACCGCAACGAGGCACTGCGCCTGCTGGGGCTTTCTGCGGACGCCACGTCCGAAGAAGTGAAGGCGGCATACCGCGAGACGGCTCAGATTCTGCATCCGGATCGGTTTGCTTCGAACAAGAAGCTTCAGGAGCGGGCCACCGAGCAATTCAAAAACCTTCAGGAAGCATATGAGGTGTTGACAAGCGGGAAGGGGTCCTCCGCGCGTGCTCGTGGAACGGTCGCCTCTTCCGCCGAGGAAGCGGAAATCAACGCTCGCCTTGCGGGCATCTCCGCCGCGCGCAAACAGCTGCTCACGCAGCGCGACGTCGCTCTCGACGAGCGTCGCAGCGGTTTCGCGATGGCGGGCATCGGCGCTTTGGTGGCACTCGTATTCGGGCGCAAGCTCGGCGTGCTCGCCGTTGTCGCGAGCATCGGCGTGGCGTGCGCGGTGTGGGGTATCGTGAAAGTGGTGAGCGCGCAGAAAACCGCGAGCATCCTCAACGATCACCTCGACGAGCTCGCCGCTGAGAAGAAGCAGCTCCTCGCGCGTCTTGACGAGATAGGGTAAGGAAGAAGATGCGTCTTCCCTTCGGGGGTTTCACGTGAAACAGTCGAAGAGAAGACGCAAACAAGCAGGTAGATTGTAGAAAAAGGAACACAGGTGAAACAAGAGAACATTCGCAACATCGCCATCATCGCTCACGTCGACCACGGCAAGACGACCCTCGTCGACAAGCTTCTGCGCGCGACCGATGCCTTCCGCGAGAATCAGAAGGTCGAGGAGCGCGTGCTCGACTCCAACGACCAGGAGCGCGAGCGAGGCATCACCATTCTGGCGAAGAACATCTCCATCGAGTACAAGGGCGTGAAGATCAACGTCATCGACACTCCGGGCCATGCCGACTTTGGCGGCGAGGTCGAGCGCGTCCTCAAGATGGCTGACGGCACGCTGCTTCTCGTCGACGCTTTTGAGGGTCCCATGCCCCAGACGCGCTTCGTGCTGCGTCACGCTATCCAGGCGGGTCTTTCGATCATGATCGTTGTGAACAAGATCGACCGCCCCGGCGCCGACCCCGAGAAGGCCTACAACGACTGCCTCGATTTGATGGCCGACCTGGGCGCGAACGACGAGCAGCTCGAGTTCGCCATGGAGCACGTGGTGTATGCGAGCGCCATGAACGGCTTCGCCCGCCTTGACCCCGCCGACGACAACGACAACATGTATCCGCTGCTCGACATGATTCTCGACGACATGCCCGCGCCCGAGGTTGACCCCGACGGCCCGCTCGCCATGCAGTGCGTGACGATCGACCACTCCGAGTACGTCGGACGCATCGGCATCGGCCGCGTGTATTCCGGATCGATTCACACGGGCGATACCATCCTCGTCGTGAAGAACGATGGCACCCAGTCGACTGCGACGGTTCGCCAGCTGTTCACCTTCGACTACCTTGGCCGCAAGGAATGCGACGTCGTTGAAGCGGGCGACATCGGAGCCGTCGTCGGCATCGAGCGCACCGACATTGGTGACGTCTACACCGACCCCGAGAATCCCATCGCCCTCGACCCGATCGAGATCGACCCGCCGACGCTGTCCATCGTGTTCGAGCCGTCGACGTCTCCGCTCGTCGGCCGCGAAGGCGATATCGTTGGCGCCCGCCAGCTCAAAGAGCGCCTCATGCTCGAGCGCGAGAACAACGTGACGATGAAGATCGAGGAGCTCGAGGACAAATCCGGCATCGAGGTTTCCGGCCGCGGCATTCTCCATCTTTCCGTCCTGATGGAGACGATGCGCCGCGAGGGCTTCGAGTTGCAGGTGGGCCGTCCGCGCGTTCTGTTCAAGAAGGACGAGAACGGCAACAAGATCGAGCCGATCGAGCAGGCTGTGGTAGAGTGCCCCGAAGAGTACTCGGGCAAGGTTATCGAGATCTTCGGCACCGCTGGTGGCACGATGGTCTCCCTCGACGCGTCGGGCCTGGTCACTCACCTTGAGTTCAAGATCCCAACCCGCGGCATCATGGGCCTTAAGAACCGCATCCTCAATGTCACCCACGGCGACGGCGTGTTCTATCACACGTTCCTGGAATATGGTCCCTACGCGGGCGACATCGGCGGCCGCAAGAACGGCGCGATGATCTCCATGAGCACCGACAAGGCGGTCGCCTATGCGCTTGGCACGCTGCAGGAGCGCGGCACGCTGTTCGTCGCTCCCGGCGACGCGTGCTACGAGGGCATGATCGTCGGCGAGAGCGCTCGCCCGGGTGACATGGTGGTGAACGTCGCGAAGACGAAGAACCTGGGCAACCAGCGCTCCTCCACTTCCGACATCTCCGTGCAGCTCACGCCTCCGCGCACCTTCACGCTCGAAGAGGCGCTCGAATACATCACCGATGACGAGCTCGTCGAGATCACGCCGCAGAACGTGCGCATGAGAAAGCGCCTTCTCTCCGCGGTTGACCGCAAGAAGGCAGCTAAGAAATAGGGGGAATTCCGCCGGCCGCGAGGTCGGCGGAATGGTTTTTGAGTCAGGCGGGACTATGTCGAAGAAACTGCTGATGGGCAACGAAGCGTTCGCCCACGCCGCCCTCGAGGCGGGGGTGCGAGTTGTCGCGGGATACCCCGGGACGCCGTCGTCTGAACTGATCGAGACCGTCGCGAAGCTGCATGCTGCGGGCAAGGCTCATGGCGTTCATGTGGAATGGTCGACGAACGAAAAGGCGGCGCTCGAACTTCTTGCGGGTGCGTCGTACTGCGGCGCACGCACGTTGTTCACCTGCAAGCAGGTTGGGCTGAACGTTGCCTCCGACGCTCTGATGAGTCTGAATTACGTGGGAATAAAGGGCGGCTGCGTGCTCTTCGTCGCCGACGATCCGGGCCCCATCTCCTCCCAGACGGAGCAGGATACCCGCCGTTTCGGGGCGTTCTCGAAGGTTCCTGTTCTTGACCCTGCAACGCCCGAACAGGGCTTCGCCATGATGAAGGCAGCGTTCGACCTCTCCGAGAAGTATCGGACGCCCGTCATCGTCCGCCCGACGACGCGCATCTGCCATGCATCCACGTTTTTCGAAGTGGAGGACGAAACCTTCGCGAAGCCGATTCCCGAAGAGGGCTTCGAGCGCAGTTCCCGCTGGGTCATCTTCCCCCGCCGCGCCTTTGAGGGCCATGGGGAAATCAACGAGCGCCTTATCAGCATCGCGAAGGATTACGCGCAAGACGAGCCCCTCGCGAGCTTCAACCCGCAGGAGCAGGGTGGCGACGCGAGCATGCCGCTGCGCCTCGGCGTTGCTGCAGGCGGCGTTTCGGCATCCTATGTCCGCGAAGCCCTTCACCGGCTTGAGGAGCTTTGCGGGGACCAGGGCGTACAGATGCCCTCTTACCGCTTCTGGCGGGTAGGGACGCCGTCCCCCTTCCCCGTCGTGGCTGCCGATGAGTTCACCTGCGGCCTGGACCGCATTATCGTTTTCGAAGAGCTCGACCACGTGATCGAGGACGAGCTTGTCGTGCGCGCGGGCCGCACCCACGCGAGCTTTGAGGTGCTCGGCAAACTGACGGGCGACACGCGCGATCGCGGGGAAAACGACGTTGACGACGCAATCGCACGTCTGGCCAGCTTCTTCGGCCTCTCTGATTCTTTGGGCGAGTCCCTGAAAGTGCCGGCTCCCTTCGACGAGCCCTTGCCTGTTCGTCCGCCGGTGCTGTGCGCCGGGTGTCCCCACAGGGGTAGCTTCTACGCGGTGAAGCGCGCGTTGGGAAAGACCCCCGCCGTGCTTTGCGGCGACATCGGCTGCTATACGCTCGGCAACGCGAAGCCGCTTGATGCGGTCGATACGTGCTTGTGCATGGGTGCGGGAATCACCATGGCTCAGGGATTCTCCGTCGTGGAGCCTGACAAGAAGCAGCTTGCCTTCGTCGGTGACTCGACGTTCTTCGCAAGCGGCCTCACGGGTATCGCAAATGCGGTCTACAACGGTCATGACATCACCGTTTGCGTGCTCGATAATGCGACGACCGCCATGACGGGGTCGCAGCCCCACCCGGGGACCGGTGTGACGCTCATGGGTCCGCATCGCAAGCCTATCAGCATCGAGGCGGTGCTTAAGGCGCTCGGCGTGGAATGCATTGTCCATGCCGACCCGCTTGACCTGGAAGGCTCGACCCGCGCGGCGAAGCGCGCAATCGACTTCGAGGGTCCTTCGGCCATTTTGTTCGAGTCCCCTTGCGTTCAGCTGGTGAAACCGAAAGAGTCTGTGAGCGTTAACACCGACACGTGCACGGGATGTAAGAAGTGCATCACCGAAATCGGCTGCCCTGGCCTGGGCTTCGACCAGACCCGCAAGGGCGCGAAGAGCAAAGATCGCGGCCAGGCGTTCGTCGATGCCTCGTTGTGCAACGGGTGCGGCCTTTGCGTCCAGGTGTGCCCCTTCAAGGCGATCGAGCTGCCGGGAAACGCGGAGGAGAAGGAGGCGCCCCATGCGTAACGTGCTTTTGACCGGCGTTGGCGGACAGGGAACGGTCCTCGCCGCGAAGGTGCTCGCGCAGGCGGCCCAGGCGAAGGGGTGGCAGGTTCGCACTGCCGAGACGATCGGCATGGCCCAGCGCGGCGGCAGCGTGGTCTCTCATGTTCGTATGGGCGATAACGGGGAGGAAGTAATCGCCCCGCTCGTTGCGAAAGGCACCGCCGACATGATCATCGCGTTCGAGCCGGCCGAGGCCGCGCGGGTGCTTCCCTACCTTGCGCCCGATGGCGTGATGGTGAGCGCGACCACGTCCATCCAGCCTATCACGGCAGCCCTTTCGACCGAGCCGTACCTTGCCGAGGCGACGATCGCCTCGTTGAGGGGACGCCTCAATGGGAGTGCCGAAGCGCCCGCCCGTTTCGTCCTCGTCGATGATGAGGCCGTGTTATCCCAGGTGGAAAATAGGAAGGCGCTCAATACTGTGCTTCTTGCCTTTGCACTTAAAACGGGACATTTGCCGCTTTCGCTCGACGATTTGCGCGACGCGATTCGCGCATGCGTGAAGCCTCGGTTCGTCGAGCTGAACCTTGCGGCGATTGACCTGGTGGAAAGCAAGGAGTAATCGCATGTCTCGCCCCTTCACCCGCCGTGCGTTCATCGCTTCCCTCGCTTGCGCGACTTCGGCTGCCGCCGCCAGCGTCATGACCGCGTGCTCGAAGACGGGCAAGGGCGCAAACGCCGAGCAGACGGCTACGTTTCTCGATGTGATTCCCCTGAGGGAGGGGCAAGAGGAGGCCGCGTACAATTCGGCGCTTCTCCAACAGGCGATTGACGACGCCTCGAAGAAGAGCGGTTCGGTGCATCTGGGTCCGGGAACGTTCTATTTTGCGTGGACGAAAGCTACCGATGAGGGCAATTGCGTCGTCGAGATGCGTGACAACGTCGAGGTGCGGGGAAGCGGCAAGGACGCGACAATTCTCAAGCCGCTCGGCCGCTACGCCATGACCGGTGAGGCCCCTCATGGTATCGACATGTTCTACTACGACGGGTTCGACGACCGCCGCTACCTCGACAACGCCTCGTTCTACGACTTCACCATCGACGGCGAGAGCACGCAGGGGTCGCTTCGTGGGTACAACGCCTCGGGTAAGGGGTTTTTCTTCAAGCTGTTCCGCGGCTGCACGTGGGAACGTGTCGAGGTACGCAACACCGACGGTACGGGCTTCGGCGCTGATTATCCCGTTGACTGCGTGATGCGCGATTGCTCGGCGATCGGTTGTGGAAAGAACGCCACGGAGGATTCCTTCGGTGCCTCGGGATTCGGCGTGGGCGTGGGTCTTTCCGAAGATGAGTCGATGGTCATCGAGAACTGCACATCGTCGGCGAACACGAAGTTTGGGTTCTTCTTCGAGCATCAATCCCTCTATCGCTTGAATGGCGTCGGAGCGCGCCGCGCGAAGGGCTTCCAGGTTACGAACTGCACTGCCTGGGGAAACCTGATCAACTTCGGCGGCAATCGCGCGTACGACGTTGTGTACGATTATTGTGTGTCTGACCAGCCCAAAAAGTCAGACGATGAGCTGTATACCGACTACGCCTTCACCTTCGTCGAGCATTCTGTTCGCATTCTGGTTCGAAACGCCACGGTCGACCAGATGTATACCGACGTGCTGGCGGATCCTTCCAGCTCTGCGGCCATAGAGTGGGCCCTTTCGCGCAATGTGGCGCATGTGGGGGCGAGCGGCAACAATGAGTTCCGCCCCGAAAACAGTATCACTCGTGCGGAAGCGGCCGAGTTCTTCTGGCGTTATGCGGGGCGCCCGGGTGTGTTGCCCCTGCGTTACGATTACTTTGACGATCCCTCGAGTGACGTCAGTGCTGACTCGTTTTGCGCTGACGCGGTGCGGTGGCTGGAAGACGATGAAATTGCGGCGGGGAACAACTTCCGCGCCGAAGATAAGATCACCATTCAGGAAATCTGTTCGGCCATGCTGCGCTATGCCTATCTTGTAGAAGATGCGTCGAGCGAAGCATCGCGGGCGCTCACACTTTCGGGCGAGGATACCAAGTGGGAAACCCCTTCGAAGCCTTCTTCCCAAGAAGAGGAGAAAGTTGCCCTCGATTGGGCTTGCGAGCAAGGGATTGTCACCAAAGCGGAAGCGGCCGACTCGAAGGCGAGCTTTACGCGCGCAAGGATGATGGGCATGCTGCAAGCGCTCGATAACGCGAAAACGACAACCGCGAAGTAGCAGGCGTTACGACGCTAACGCGGCACGCAAAGTTCGTACGGTGCGAGGGCGGGCGCATGGCTCGAAGGGTCGTTCGGGCTCGCGGCCCAATCCCCCTCTCGACCAAAACGGCCCTTGCCCTTGAAATCGCGTGTCGTTCGCCTACAATGGGCTTATGACGAACTCAGCCGACATCCTCCTTTCCGTAGCCGCGCGCAACGCGTTGGCTGGTCGATGGCTCTAGCTTCAAGACTCGTAAGCGAGCCTTAAAGCATTCTGGGCTATTTTCGCAACGATCTTGAAGCGCCTCTCAGTTTTGCAGCATTTGCTGCGCCACAATGCATTTCGATCGCGTCGAAATGCGACCATGTCATGAGAAGAGGACCATCATGCAAATGACCGACGAGCAACTCAAGCTCATTACCACCAAGCTTTCCACCATCAAAGATTGCTCTCCCTTTTACGCTGAGAAATTCAAGGACATCGATCCCTCTGACGTGCGCACGCAGGAGGATTTCGAGAAGCTTCCCTTCTCGGAAAAGGACGACCTTCGCCGCGTGTATCCGCTTGGGCTTCAGGCGGTTCCCGATGAGGAAGTCGTGCGCATCCACAGTTCTTCGGGTACGACGGGCACGCCGGTCATCATTCCCTACACTGCCCAGGATGTGACCGATTGGGCAATCCAGTTCGAGCGCTGCTACCGAACCGCGGGCATCACCAATCTCGACCGCATCCAGATTACCCCAGGTTACGGCCTGTGGACCGCGGGTATCGGCTTTCAGCTTGGCTGCGAGCGCTTAGGTGCCATGGCAATTCCGATGGGTCCCGGCAACACCGAGAAGCAGCTTAAGATGATGCAGGACTTGCATTCCACGGTCATCACCGGCACGTCGAGCTATGCGCTTCTGCTCGCCGAGGAAATATCCACGCGCGGCCTGCGCGACAAGCTCGACCTGAAGAAGGGCGTTATCGGTTCCGAGCGCTGGGGCGAGAAGATGCGTCACCGCATCGCGAACGAGCTGGGCATCGAAATCTTCGATATCTATGGCCTGACCGAGATTTACGGCCCGGGCATCGGCATCTCCTGCGAGGCTCACCACGGTATGCATGTTTGGGAAGACTTCGTGTACGTGGAGATTGTTGACCCGAAGACGGGCGAGGTGTTGCCTGACGGCGAGGTGGGAGAGATCGTTCTCACCACGCTGCGCAAGCAGGGCGCTCCGCTCATCCGCTACCGCACGCACGACCTTTCGCGCATCATCCCCGGTGCCTGCACCTGCGAATACGGTAGCCATCACCCGCGTATCGACACCATCGTCGGTCGCACCGACGACATGGTGAAGGTGAAGGGATGCAACATGTTCCCCGCGCAGATCGAGGAAGTCATCAACTTCACGGAGGGCACCTCGTCCGAGTACCAGATGATGATCGAGGCGATCAACGGCCGCGACGTTATCACGCTCCTGTTCGAGACTGCGCTTACGGGCGAGGATCGCGAGAAGTGCGAGCGCGAGCTCGAGGCGATCTTCAAGGCGAAGATCGGTTGCACCCCCGAGGCGAAGGGCGTGCCCATCGGCGAGTTGCCGCGTAGCGAGAAGAAGACCAAGCGCATCTTCGACAGCCGTTACTAAAGGGTGGGATCAAACAGCTTCTTTTTATTGATTACGAAAGACCTCGTCGCACGCCGTTTACCGATGGCGAGCGGCGGGGTCTTTTCCGTTGACTTCCCGTATCACCCCGTTTGCCGCGACGAATCAGGCTGTTTCGTGAATCGCTCTCATCTGATTTGCGCTCTGGTAATCTAAGAATCGAAATCCACCCAACTGAAGATTAAGAGAGATGTACGCACTTGACTGACTTGAGCATGCCTTCAAGCAGTGTGCGCCTTGGCGCCGCTGTTCCTGTTCCCGCACCTGATGTTGACGAAAATGCGACAGGTGATGTCGCTGTTGCAAAACCCTCCACGAAAAAACGGCCGCTTCACAAGCAGCTTGCCTTTACGCTGTTCATGACGGGCGGCATGGTAACGCTCATGAGCCTGTATAACACTGCATTGCACACCTGGTTCAATTTCACCCTTTTTGACTGGCTTTCCGGAATGCTTCTTCGCTGGCCGATCGCGTTCGTCACCTCTCTTACGATTGGCGATGTCGTTGCAAAGCGCGCACTGATGCCGCTTGTTCGGAAAATAGCGTTTCCTTCTGGATGGATCGCCTCGCATATCATTCCGTTTTGCAAGGTCAACGCAATGGTTCCCTTCATGACGTTCTTCGCTTCTCTCCTGTCTGTTGGCATCTCGCAAGACCTGCTGCCGCTGTGGGCTTTTACGTACGTGACAACTCTCCCGGCCGCTCTTGCCGTAAACGTGACGCTTGTCGGTCCTCTGGCAAGGAAGATGTACCGTTTGGCGTTTGGCGAGAAGTTCTGATGTAGCGTGGCTGTTCCCGCGCGCGTCGGAGAGGGGCTGCGCGCCGGTGGGCAAACCTTGCTCGAAAAGGAGGGCTTTCGATTTTCCCGCCTTTCCGAGCGCTATAGTATGATAAAGTAGCCGCATGAATTTCGGTGAGGGACATATTGCGCACACTGTTGCATCGGCTGCGACCGATGTCTTTTCTGCATCCCTCTACTACTATTATTCCTATCGATATCTCTAGCACACGAGGCCTGGCTCGTTGCGCGTATGAGCGCGCAGGTTGACAAGAAAAGTCTCGCGTCGTGTGCGCCATCCATGTTTTCCCTGTTCAAACTCGGTATGGGAAAACGTTTCACGTGAAACCATTTGAGAATCGTTAGGAAACAGCAATGATCGCAAAACTATGCATGGTACTCATTTTCATCGGCGTTGCCGTGGGCGTGGGCATCTACTGCCGCCGTTCGACGGCAAGCGTTGACGGCTTCGTGCTCGGCGGGCGAAGCGTCGGCCCCTGGATGAGCGCCTTCGCGTTCGGCACGAGCTACTTCTCGGCTGTCGTCTTCGTCGGTTACGCCGGTCAGTTCGGGTGGAAATACGGCATCGCCGCATTCTGGGCGGGAATCACCAACGCGATTCTCGGCAGCCTGCTTGCTTGGTGGGTGCTCGGCCCGCGCACGCGCGAGATGACGCATCGCCTAGGCGCTACCACGATGCCGGAGTTCTTCGGCCTCCGCTATGATTCGAAGGCCCTGCGCGTTGCCGCCGCGGCCATCATTTTCGTCTTCCTCATCCCCTACACGGCGAGCGTCTACAACGGCCTGTCCCGTTTGTTCGGCATGGCGTTCGGCTTGCCCTATGAGTGGTGCGTTATCGGCATGGCAGTTGTGACCTGCATCTACGTCGTAGTTGGCGGCTACATGGCCACGGTGATGAACGACTTTCTGCAGGGAATCGTCATGCTGGTCGGCATCATCGCCGTCATCGTGGCCGTCCTGTTCAACAACGGCGGCTTCATGCCTGCGATCACCGAGCTTTCGCAGATGTCCTCCGATTTGGCGCCTGACATGGCGGGCCCGTTCGTGAGCATGTTCGGTCCCGACCCGCTGAACCTTTTGGGTGTGTGCATTCTCACGAGTCTTGGCACTTGGGGACTCCCCCAGATGGTGCAGAAGTTCTACGCCATCAAGAGCGGTCCCGCGGTGAAACAGGGTGCTATCATCTCGACGCTGTTCGCCTTCGTGGTCGCGGGCGGCAGCTACTTCTTGGGCGGGTTTGGTCGCCTGTACTCCGGCCAGATCGAGATGGGCGCGAACAGTCAGCCTATCTACGACTCGATCATCCCCACGATGCTCTCTACCCTGCCCGATCTGCTCATCGGCATCGTCATCGTGCTCGTGCTTTCCGCTTCCATGTCGACCTTGTCCTCGCTCGTGCTCACGTCCTCCTCGACGCTCACGCTCGATGTGCTCAAGGGTAACGTCGTGAAGAATATGAGCGAGAAGGGCCAGCTCTCAACGATGCGCGTGCTCATAATCGTGTTCATCGTGATCTCGGCGGCGTTGGCTCTTGTGCAGTACCACTCCTCGATTACGTTCATCGCGCAGCTCATGGGCATCTCGTGGGGCGCGCTCGCCGGCGCATTCCTCGGTCCCTTCCTGTGGGGCCTCTACTGGGGCCGCGTGTCGAAGGCCGCCGTATGGGCGAGCTTCATCGTGGGTGTGGGTCTCACGACCGGCAACATGATCTTAGGATTCGTGGGCACGCCGCTTATCGCGAGCCCCATCAACTGCGGCGCCATCGCGATGATACTCTCGCTTGTTATCGTGCCGCTGGTGAGCCTTGTCACCAAGCCGGTGCCCTTCAACGTGAACCCGCCGAGCGCGGAGGGTGCAATCGATCGCGAGTACGTCCGCGAACTGCATCTGCAAAAGGAAAAGGAAGCGAAAGCGGCTTCTGCGGAATAACCTTCTCGTTTGCGAAGCCGCGCTTTCGAGCTCCCGCTGTCGAATGCCTGCTGAAGGATCCTGCTGAAGGGCGCGTGCTTCAAGTTGATTATGGAAGAGGAGACCGTTCGTTTCTGCGGTCTCCTCTTGTGTTTAGGCGACGATGATCTTCGGCAAGGCGAGGTCGTGCGGCTCGGTCGGCACAGCCTCGACTTCCTGTTCCCGAAAGGCGATGCCGCACACGACGGCGCCGCTTCGAAGCTCGCGCAGGAAGCGGTCGTAGTTGCCGCCGCCATAGCCGAGGCGCATGTTGCCTGCATCGAAGGCGACCATCGGAACGACAACGGCGTCGATCTCGAGCGGGTCGCATGGCGTGCAATCGGCAAGCGAGAGGTCGTCGGGGGTCACGGCGCGGGCGGGTTTGTCGAAGAAGGCGCGGTGCGTGCCGTCGAGGGGGACATCCCAAAACGTCATGTGGGCCTTGGCGTCGTTGCTGTTTCGTACCATGACGGGAAAGGCGCAGGTCCACCCATGCAAGCGGGCGCTTTTCGCGAACGGGGCGATGTCCACCTCGCTTCCCAGTGCATGGTAGGCGGCGATGCGTGACTCGGATGCAATCGTGCGGCTGAAGTACCGCTCGAGCTCTTCGCATGCCTTCTCGCTACGAGCGATGCGCTCGTCGCTGGGGATAGCGTTGCGACGCGCGATGACGAGGCGCCTTGTTTCTTCTTTCATATCCATGCCTGCAAGTATAGAGTGCTCGCAAACCTTGTTACATTCTCCGAAAAAAGCGCACATGTGGGCCCCGCAGCCGAAAAATCAAGGCATACTGAAACGGCCTGCAATTATGCAGGGGAAATATCAGCTCACAACGAAGGGGTTCCTGTGGAAGGTTTCGACCTTATCAGTACGGGCGCTTGGTCAATCGTGCCGCCGCTTTTGGCGCTCGGGCTCGCGCTCATCACCAAGGAAGTGTACTCGTCGCTCACCATCGGCGTACTTATGGGCATGGTGATCTACCAGTTCACTCTCGCGGGGGTTGGCGTCGATCAGTTTATCGCGGCGTTCACCATGGTTCCACGAATGATGGCGACGCAGATCGCCGACAACGGAGCGCTGCTGCTGTTCCTTGCCTTATTGGGCGCGCTCACGGTGGTCATCGCGATCGCCGGCGGCTCGCGCGCCTACGCCGAATGGGTGTCGAAGCACGTGAAGAACGCGCGCCTCGCCTCGATTCTCACGGCGGTTCTCGGCATCCTCATCTTCGTGGACGACTATTTTAACTGTCTGACGGTCGGCGCGGTCATGCGTCCCATCACCGACCGCTTCCATATCAGCCGCGAGAAACTGTCGTGGATTATCGACTCCACGGCGGCGCCTGTGTGCATCATCGCGCCGGTCTCTTCTTGGGCGGTTGCCGTAGGCGGCTATCTGGGAGAAGACGGCTTCTCGACGTTCGTGCAGTCCATCCCCTACAACTTCTACGCCCTGCTCACGGTCTTCTTCGTGTTCTTCATGCTGATCACGAAGCTCGATTACGGTTCAATGCGCGCGGCTGAGGAAGCCTGCGCCCAGGGGCACGACGTCGATGACATCCCGCGCGAGGGAAGCGCCCTTGCGGCAGTTTCGACGACCCGTCTTCCCGAGAAAAACGTCGAAGCATACGAAGGCGATCATCCGGGCGTGCCGTCGGTTGTGACCGAGGAGGCCGACATCGACGACGCAGCGTCGGGCGCGATCGACGAGTACAAGGGACTCAACATCTCCGAGAATGGCCGCGTGTTCGACCTGATCGTCCCCATTGTCGTGCTGATCGTGTTCTCGATTCTCGGCATGATGTATGTGGGCGGTTTTTTCGAGGGCGTCGACTTCGCCACCGCTGTCGGCGAGGACCCGGTGACGGGCCTGTGCATCGGATCTTGTGTGGCGCTCGTGGTCTCGGCTGCGATGTTCCTGCCCCGTAAGCTCACGACGCTCGAGGGTTTTGTGGAAGGCATCTCCGAAGGCGTACGCTCGATGGTCGGCGCGATCATGATCCTCGTTCTGGCGTGGAGCTTGGGCGGCCTGTGCCGTCACCTGCTGGGAACGGGCGAGTTTGTGAGCGGCGTGCTGAACGGGCTTGGCGTGGGGCTTACCCTTCTGCCTGCGATTATCTTCCTGGTGGCGGCGTTCATCGGCTTCGCCATGGGCACTTCCTGGGGCACGATCGCGCTTATCCTTCCCATTGTGATCGGCGTGTTCCCCACCGACGACCCGCTGTTCCTCGTGGCCGTCGGCTCGACGCTCGCGGGTGCAGTCTATGGCGACCACATCTCGCCGATATCCGATACGACGATCCTCTCCTCTGCGGGCGCAAAGTGCAACCACCTGCGCCACGTTGCCACGCAGATTCCCTACGCGACGCTCGTTATGATCACGTGCTTCATCGGCTACATCGTGGCTGGCTTCACGGGCAATCCGTGGATCTCGCTCGCGCTCGGTGCGGTCATCATCGTCGTTGCAGTGATTACGCTTCACAAGCTGAATTTCGGCGTGAAGAAGGGCGAGACGGCATAGCTTCTCATTGGCAAATAGCGGCTTGAGGGGTGCGCCCCAAAGGCTATGCGAGAATGGCGGTTTCCGCGAGGAGGCCGCCATTCTTGTTTTATCTGCGTAAGTATGAGTAATCTTACAGCTGGATATTAAATAGTGCGAACAATCCTATCGAAAAATAATCCTATTAAACGATATAGCAGTGCGATGGCAATTGCGCTGCCAGCCCTTCCCGATTGGTGGGATTCACTTCTTGCGGGGATGGAGCTTCTCGCCTCAAAGGGAGCAAGCAAGGGCCCTGCTAGAAATGAGTTGGTACGCCTGACGCCTCTGCTCGGGAGCGCTTGCTCTATTCGATGCCGAGCACCTGCATCACGAGAAGCGCGACGGTGAGCACGGTCACGATGGCGACCGTCACCCAGATGAGGATCTGCGAGAGGCGGCCCGATTTGAAGGCTCCCATGATGTGCTTGTCCGAGGCGATGATGGCCATGAACACGAGGAGCACGGGCAGGATGATGCCGTTCACAAACTGAGCCGTGAGCATGATTCCCATGAGGTTGACGTTCGGGATGAGCACGACCACGGCGCCTATGATGATGACGAACGTGAAGATGCTCTTGAACATGGGAGCTTCGCGCCACTTGAACGACACGCCTGCTTCCCAGCCGAATGCCTCGCAGATAACGAAAGCTGTGGTGAGGGGCAGGACACAAGCTGCAAGGAAAGAGGCTGCGACCAAGCCGATGGCGAAGAGCGCTTCGGCGTATTGCCCGGCGAACGGGGCGAGGGCGCGCGCTGCCGCCTCGGCGCTGTCGACCTCGATGCCTTGCGGGTAGAGCACAGCTCCCGTGGTCACGATGATGAACCATGCGACGAGGCAGGCTGCGATGGTTCCCGATATGGCGTCGATCTTCTGCTCGAAGAGCTCGCTGGTCGTAGTTCCCTTCTCGACGACGTTGCTTTGCGTGAAGAACATCATCCACGGGGCGATCGTCGTACCGATCATCGCGATGACGAGCGATATCCAGCTCACGCCGCCTGTAACCTGTGGAACGACGGTCGAGGTGAGAGCATCGTTCCAGTCGGGCTGGGCGAGCACTGCCGCGATGATATAGGTCACGAAGACGAACGACAACGCGAGGAACACGTTCTGCACGCGCTTGTAGCTGCCGCCGACGATGAGCAGCCAGACCGTCACCGCGGCGATTGGAACGGAGACGTACTTCGAGACACCGAACATCTCCATGCCCGATGCGATGCCGGCAAACTCCGAGAATGTGGTGGCAACATTGCCGACGAGCAGGGCGAACATGGCCAGTGCCGCGAGACGAATGCCGAATCGCTCGCGGATGAGCGCAGCAAAGCCCTTGCCGGTTGTCGCTCCCATGCGGCTTGCGGTCGTTTGCACCACGATGAGCAGAATGCACATGATGGGGATGACCCACAGCGTTGTGAAGCCGAACTTCGCGCCCGCCGTGGAGTATGTCGAAATGCCGCCCGCGTCGTTGCCCGCCATGGCAGTGACGATGCCGGGGCCCATCGCCGCGAGGATGAGCAGCAGCCGATTTTTCTTCTTGCCGTCTTGGCTGTCGGTTTCTGAAACGCTCGCCTTGTCGGGGAGTGCTGCCCCCGTCGCCTTCTTCTGCTTGCCGCTGACGCCGAAGGCTTTGCCGGGGATGGGGGCAAGGGTCTTTGCCGTACCCCTCGCGGCGTCTGCTTTCTTCTTTCCGAACACCATGGCTTATCTCCAGGAGTAACCGATGATCTGGAACAGCACGAGCGTGTAGAGTACCAAAAAGAGGATAGCCGCCGCGGTAGCGCCCAGGCCGAGCAGGACGCTCTTCTTCGTCTTGTCGCCGCTCACGTCGTCTTCGATGGCATCCCACGCGTCGTCGGTGGTGACGATGCCCAAAAGCTTGCCGCGCTCGTCGACGACGGGCATTGCGGGGAGGTCGTACTTGAAGACGTCCGCCGCCACGTCGTCTTCCGTTTCGTCGGGGGAGGCGGTGATGAGGTCGGTGTACATGATGTCGTGCATCACCTTGCTGTCGTCGGTCAAGACGAGGGTGCGCAGCGACAGCACGCCGACGAGCTTGTCGTATTCGTCGAGGACGTAGACGTAGTGGACTGTCGGGTGCTCTTCGGGCAGCTCGCGCAGCACTTCGATCGTCTCGCGGACGGTGAAGGTTTCCGGCACGGCGACGAACTGGGTGGTCATCATGCCGCCTGCGGTGCCGTCCTTGTACCCCAAAAGTCGGCGAATCTCGGCGGCGTCTTCCACTCCCATCAGGCGTAAGAGCGCTTCGGCCTTCTCGTAGGAGAGGTCGCGGACGATGTCGACAGCGTCGTCGGGGTCCATGTTGCCGAGGACGTTTGCGGCTTTGGCGTCGTCGAGGTCCTCGATGAAGTCGGCCTGGTACTCGTCTTCCATCTCGGAGATGGCCTCGGTCGCCTGGCTCTCGTCGAGATGCTTGAAGACATTCGCGCGCTGCTGCGGATCGAGCTGCTCCAAGATGTCGGCAACGTCGGCGGGGTGCAGCTCGTCGAGGCGCTTGTGCGTGACGGACAGCTGCACTTCCGAGAGGTCTCGGTCGAGCAGGTCCATGTAGTTCCAGGCGATGATGCGCTCGTCGATCTGCTTGTGGAAGGTTTTCGCGACGGATACGACGGCGCGCTCGAGCCAGGGGGCAAGGCCTCGCAGAATGCCGCGAATGCCCACTTCGGCGCCGAGCAGTCGCAGCTGCGTGCCCGATTTCGAGAGCTTAAGGTCGTTTACGCGCACGACCTTAAGCCCCTGGGTGTCGACGATCTGTCGATCCATGAGGTCGCGTGCGAGAAGCACCTCGTCGGGCTGCAAGTAGCTGAAGCGGATGTCGGGCGAATCGACGGAAAGCTTGATGCCCTCGTCGTCGAACTCGTCGACGTACTTTCGCCAGGAAATCATGAAGGGCACTTTGCCCGGCCCTTGGAAGGCGAGGCTCGTGATGCGGGGAAAGACCTCGCCGGTTGAAATCGCGAGGTCGGAGATCGTGCCGATTTTCTCGCCAGAGGAATCCACAACGGGCTTCCCCAGCATTTGGGACAGATAAAGCATGGCGCTCCCTTACGTTCTGATGCGCCGTTAGGCCGTGCTTTGGAATCGTACCACTTAGGAAAATATTCCCAGGTAAAATCTTTGTCAGGCCTGGCGCATTGCAGTCGACCCTCGACTGCCGACGCGGGGAGCCGAAGGGTTACATACTGTGAGGCTTTTGTTTTCGAACCTTCAAGTACGGACCTTTCCTCCAACAATAAAAAAACCGCACGTGTTGGTGACCCAATCGTTGCGGAGTAATAAGCTGAAATGGTGCGCCATGAGGGATTCGAACCCCCGGCGTACTGATTCGTAGTCAGTCCCTCTATCCAGCTGAGGTAATGGCGCACTTCTAAACAGCAACGGTTATTATGCCAGTGGATGAGGAAGGTGTCAACAACTTTTTTCAAAAAATGGGGGCGAAGTCGAAGCGCCTGTTCGTGAGAGCCGTTTTGCCTTACTTATTACCGCCGCTTTTTCCGAGGCGTCCTCTTCTCCTTACTGCGCCCAGGTTACTTCTCGCGCAGATTTACCGAATCCCGGGAGCGATGAGCGGTCGAGCGCTGCAAGGCGTTATCATGGTGAAACGAGAATGAAAGGTGACGCGCATGAACGACGAGCGTATCGATCTCTATAAGCAGTTCGAGGGAATCAATTACATCGACCCATCCTATTACGAGAAGTTCCGCGTGAAGCGAGGCTTGCGCAATGCCGACGGCACCGGCGTGCTCGCGGGTATGACGAACATCTCGAACGTGCACGGCTATCTGCTCTCCGACGGCGACAAGCTGCCGGACGAGGGCTCGCTGCGCCTGCGCGGCTACGAGATCACCGACCTGCTCGGTGAGGAGAGCTCCACGACTCGTTTCAGCTTCGAAGAGGTAGCCTACCTGCTCCTTCTCGGCGAGCTGCCCACGCGAGACCAGCTCGACACCTTCATCGCCGCGATCGATGCGCAGCGCGAGCTGCCCGATGGCTTCACCGCATCGATGATCTTGAAGGACACCCCGCCTGACATCATGAACGTGCTGGCCCGTTCGATTCTTCTTCTGTATGCCTACGATCCCGACGCGGAGGACCGCTCTCCCGAGCACGAGATCAATACGGCAATTTCCCTCATGTCGCGCGTGCCGCGCATGATGGTCCTTACCTATTACGCCCAGCAGGCGCGCTACCACAATGGCTCCATGATCATGCATCGCTTTATCCCTGGTCAATCGACGGCCGAGACCATCCTGTCGATGCTTCGCCCCAATCGCGAGTTCACGCCCGAAGAGGCGCGCATGCTCGACATCATGCTGTGTCTGCACGCCGAGCACGGCGGCGGCAACAATTCCACGTTCACCACGCGCGTGATGTCCTCGGCCGACACGGACCCGTATTCGGTGTATGCGGCGGCCATCTGCTCTCTTAAGGGAAAGAAACATGGCGGTGCAAACCACCAGGTCAGGGCAATGCAGGCCGACATCAAGCAGCATGTGTCGAATTGGGAAGACGACGACGAGGTCGCCGACTATCTGGCGAAGATCGTGAACAAGCAGGCCTACGACAAGTCGGGCCTGGTCTACGGCATGGGACATGCGGTGTATACGCTCTCCGACCCGCGCGCCATAATTTGCAAGAAGTATGCGAAGAAGCTTGCCGAGGGAACGGAATTCGAGGCGGAATACCGGCTCCTCGAGAGCATCGAGCGCCTGGCGCCTGAGGTGATTCTGCGCGAGCGCGGCACGAAGAAAGATATGTGTGCGAACATCGATATGTATTCTGGCTTCGTGTACTCCATGATGGGGATTCCCGAAGACCTGTACACGCCCCTGTTTGCCTGCGCCCGCATGGCGGGCTGGGCTGCGCACCGTTTTGAGGAGATCGTTGCGGGTAAGCGCATCATCCGCCCGGCATACAAGAGCACGCGCAGCGGAAGCCGTCCGTACACGCCGATCTCCGAGCGCTAGTTTTTCTTGGTAAGGGCGCTATAATGCCCTTACCAGGAGGAGTTGGAAGAGGGAGAGGAGGTGCGCATGCCGCCGAAATTTCCGAAGGGCAATGTACGGCTTATGACCGACGAGGACCTCGACGGGTTCACGCTCGATCAGCTGAAATGCCGTGCTTGCAGCGGCTATGGAAACTGCGGTTACAAGCAGATGAACATCTACAACGGCAAAGCCGTTTCCATCTGCCAAATGCGCAAGAAGAAGCTGCAGTGCGAACGCGACGGCGTTCCCTTTGAGATGTAGCCTCACGGATGGGTCTCGCGACAAGCGGGGCCCATCTGCGTTGAGGGCATGAAAAACGCCCGAGGGGATCGGGCGTGTGTTGACCTGGCGGAGGAAGTAGGATTTGAACCCACGGAACCTTGCGGCTCAACAGTTTTCAAGACTGCCGCCTTCAACCACTCGGCCATTCCTCCAGTGAGACCAGATTATATCAGGTGCTTGATTGATGCGGCGCCATCTGTCGGAATTCTCCAAGTCTTCTTTGGGCGCCTGCGTCCCGGCGGCGCTTCGTCTTGCGCCTCGCGCCCCCGCGTTCAGCGTCCGCGGCGGCGCCCCTGCCTTTGCGCTCCCGCCCCTCAGCGTCTCGCCTTCGCCTCGCCCGAGCAATTCATAGCGGTTCAATATGTCCGTTCGGCAAATTTTGCTTTACGCGGCTAAAGTTCGTTGTATCGTGCAAAGTGCGTATATGAATTCGCGCCAGTATTTATGAGGAGCAAACGATGACCGTCGAGAAAAAAGACCTGGATTGGGGCAGCCTCGATTTCGGCTACCATAAGACCGACTACAGCTTTGAAGCGCATTGGAAAGATGGCGAATGGGACGAGGGTGGCCTGACTACCGATCATGACTTGCACCTTTCCGAGTGCGCGGGCATTTTCCACTATTGCCAGGAGGTCTTCGAGGGTCTGAAGGCCTACACCACCGAAGACGGTTCGATTGTCTGCTTCCGCCCCGACATGAACGCCGAGCGCATGTTCGCCTCCGCCGAGCGTCTCGAGATGCCTGGCTTCCCGAAGGACAAGTTTATCGAGGCTGTGAAGGCTGTCGTGAGCGCGAACGCCGCTTGGGTGCCGCCGTTTGGTTCGGGTGCTACGCTCTATGTGCGTCCGTTCATGATCGGTTCGGGCGAGGTCATCGGCGTTGCCCCCGCTCCTGAGTACACCTTCCGCATCCTGGTCACGCCGGTCGGTCCGTACTTCAAGGGCGGCCTGAAGCCGATTAAGCTGCGTGTCTCCGAGTACGACCGCGCCGCACCGCATGGCACGGGCAACATCAAGGCGGGCTTGAACTACGCCATGTCGCTGCGCCCGACGATGGAGGCGCACCGCGGCGGTTATGCCGAGAACCTCTATCTCGACTCCGAGTCGCGCACCTACGTTGAGGAAACGGGCGGCGCAAACGTGCTGTTCGTGAAGGAGGACGGCACGCTCGTGGTGCCGAAGTCCCACACCGATTCCATCCTGCCTTCCATCACGCGTCGCAGCCTTGTTCAGGTTGCGAAGGATTTGGGCATGACGGTCGACGAGCGCTACGTCACCTGGGAGGAAGTTGCCGGCGGCGAGTTCGTTGAGTGCGGCCTGTGCGGCACCGCGGCGGTTATCTCCCCAGTCGGTCAGATCGACAACAAGGTCAACGGCGCCGACCAAGAAGTTGTCTTCCCTGCTGGTTGCACCGAGATCGGCCCGGTGATGAAGAAGCTCCGCGAAACGCTCACGGGCATTCAGGACGGCGCCCTCGAGGACAAGCACGGCTGGGTCTGCAAGATCGGCTAGCGCGAAACGGGTGCGAACACGCTTCGGACCCAACTGATTGTAAAATGAAATGCCTGATGGATAATGCCGTCAGGCCTTTTTAGTGGGGAATTGATTCCGTGATGACGCTCCGGCATCCTCGAGACCGTGCGCTGGCACATGCGAAAAAAGTTTCCGACGCTGAAGAGAAGCAGCGCTTCCAAATCCCCGTGTAAGCAATCCGCTGATTCCTTGCGAAGGGGGGGAGGGTCGTTTGCGATGCAGAACTTTCGCAGGTTGCGTTATTCGCCGCTGGCACCTTCTGCGCTCGCGCTCCTCGTTGCCTCGCTGGGCTGCTCCTCGTGGCCCTCCCTTGCTTGCGCGCCGTTTTGCGACTCCTCGATGAAACGCGCGGTCAGGCCGGTGCGCGTTTGGGTGCCCGTCTTCTTGTACAGCGAGGTGAGATGGTGCTGAACAGTGCGCAAGCCCACGCCCAGCTCTGCTGCGACGTGCTTGAGCGGCCGCTCATCCGAGACCACTGCAGCGAGAACGTCGCTTTCCCGCTTCGTGAGTCCATACGATTCGCAAAACGCCGCAAGGGCCTCCTCGGGGCTTCGCGGGGAAGCCTGTTCGGGGGATTCTTGGTCGGGCTTCTCCGCACTCTCATGGTCGGGCGTTTCTTCGGCGTCTGTTGATTTTTCGGAATACGATGAGATGCGCTCTTCATAGTCGGGGGCGAGCATTCCTGCGCGCGTCATCAAGATGAGAACAGCCGCGAACAGCACAAAGGCGAGCGAAGTGAGCGCCTGGTCATTGGCTTGCGCGAGGGCGGCCGAAGGAATCGTGACGACCAGCGCGACAACGTTGCTGATAACTTTCCCCATTCCCGCCCAAAGTTGGGGAACTCGCATATAAGCCGCGAGCCAGATGAACAGTGATAAGTAGAAAACGGCGAAGATCCCCGATCCTGCGTAGAACACAACGCGGCAGACCGTGATATTCAAGCCCGACCCTGCGGCGAGCGCTGCGGCCATTGCGAGGAATGCGACGCAAAGAACCACCGTTCCCATATGGCGACGGCGATCAATATCGAAGAAAACGCCTGCAGCGACTCCGCAGACCGCAACAACAAGCCGCGGCCAGACTTCGGCGTATTGGTTGACCCAGGGGGTTCCGAGTGAAGTTACGCTGTTGAGGACGTTAAACAGCACCGCAAGCAGAATGGTAAGCGCGACAAGCTGGATCGAACCCTTGCGGTTCCTGGAGATTGGACGGTGCGACGGCTCCCTGAGGATCGAGAATCTTGCGAGGATATATCGGGTTGCCCATGCGGTCCACCGCTGCCCCCTCGCGGGGTACCTGAAGCGATGGCCAGCCGAAGAGCGCCACGAGCGAGAAGGCGATGATGCCGAGGCCTAGCAAAGCAGCGTCTCCCGCCCTTCCCAGTGGAATGTGAAAGCAAATCAGATGGAGGAGGATTCCTGCGGCGTGCGCGAGCGCGACACTCGTAATCAGTCGATTGCTCTGCGCGAGCATCATCGCCACACCGAAATAGGCGTTGCCGCCGAGTACGCCCATAATGAAAAACGAAAGGTAGCCAGCCCCGACAATGGCGATGGGCGAAGAAACTGTTGCCGCGATGATGAGGCAGACGATCCAGAGGATGGCGAAAACGAGAGCTGTGCCTCGCCGCTTTCTTCGAGAAAGCTTCAAGCTGTAGAGCGGATAGCAGAGGAATCCCAGGGCATTGAGTCCCATTATAGGGACAATCGTTGTAGCGAATTTGAACTCAAGCGAAAAGGATGACATGCTTGAGAGGTAAAACGAGTTGCTCTCGAGAAAAATGAAGTAGAAGAGCGCGAGCGAAACCATCGCGATAAAGGTATTTTTCGCAATGGTGTTCATAAAATGCCTTTTCTGCTACAGATTGAACAACTTTCTTCTGAGCGACATTATACAGGGTGAAAACGAGATGAACGGTTGCGATATCGTGAACAACCTTTTCAAGGGGGACGTTTTGGCCGAGTCGCCGAAATCGCCGCAAATCGGGATACTTCGCGTCCTGTTCCTTTTCGAAAATGCGGACATTCGATGCGAATAGATAGCGAGAACTCACAAAGGGGGTTTCGTATATACGAAACCCCCTTGCGCATCTACGAACGTTACCCCCTCACCCGTTTCCCCTCATGATGGAAGGGTAGTAGTGCGCAAGGCAATGCGCGTATACGAGGAGAGGAGCAATGAATGAAGACGGGAATAAGAAAGGTGCCGTTTCTGGCGCGAGACAACGTCGAGCACGCGAGGATTCCGAGGCAAGGGGGACGGAGGTTCTATCGTGAAACGCACCAAGATTCGTAACATCTTGCTTTCAGCGCTTCTCGCGCTGACCGTCGGCATGCCGACGCTTTCGTTTGCCGATGAGGGCGCTTCTGCGGAATCGGGCGCGTCGGGCGCAGGAGCCACGCCCTATGCCGCAGGCGACAAGAACACAGTGGCCGATCCCAATACGGCGAGCACGTGGAGGAATTGGGGTCTGGATTACTCGACCCAGAGCGTCGGTCGCATCTGGACTGACAAGACGGTGTCGACCGAGGGCATCGAACTGACAGGGGCGGACGGAACGATAACGATCGAGAAAAGCTCCGAGGCGGATTTCCTCACGGCGTTCTCGGCGCTTTCGTCCACGTCGAACTTGAAGTCGACGGTAGCGCAGCCGCTCGATATCGTGCTGGTGCTCGACGCCTCGGGCTCGATGGACGATTCCATGGGCAACGGCGACAACACGAAGAGAATCGATGCGCTCAAGGCTGCGGCGAACTCGTTCATCGACGAGATCGCGAAGCAGAACGCGAACATAAGCGACCCTGCCCAGCAGCATCAGGTTTCGCTCGTGAAGTTTGCGGGTAGGATGAGCAATCAGGTAGGCAACAACACCTATTACAGTAATGGGTACACCTACAACTACAGCCAGGTGATGAAGAACCTGACCCCGTGTGTCGGGGCATCGGCGGACGACCTGAAGTTGACCGTCAATGCCATTAGGCCCGCCGGTTCGACGCGTGCCGACTATGGATTGCAGTTTGCAGCTGATCAGACGTCAGGTCGCGAGGACGCCAAGAAGATTGTGGTGTTCTTCACCGATGGTTCGCCGACGAGCAGCAGCGGTTTCGAAGAGGAGGTGGCCAGGGATGCTGTCTCCGCTGCGAAGTCGATGAAGGACGCGGGGGCGACCGTTTACTCCGTCGGCATCTTCAGCGGTGCTAATCCCGTGGCCGATCCCGCGAACAGCGGAACCAGTGACGAAAACAAATTCATGCATGCCGTTTCGAGCAACTATCCTACGGCAAGCTATTCATGGCAGAATGGCCAATGGCCTTGGGAGTCCGGCCGATGGGTCTGGAACTTCGGAGCGCGAGCTGCCAATTCCGACTTCTACAAAGCGGCTTCGAACGCGGCCGATCTGAAGACCCTCTTCGACGAGATTTCCCAGGAGATCACAAGCTCGACGGGCCTTCCCACTGAAGTGCAGCAGGGCTATGACCCCTCAACTTCGGGATACATCACCTTCACCGACCAGCTCGGCGACTACATGAAGGTCGATTCGTTCACGACAATCGTGTTCGCGAAGCAGCTGTTCCAAAATCCGGTGAAATCGACGAGTGGAAACGTCGACACGTACACCTTCTCAGGCGAAGCAGGCAACGTGCTTTATCCTTCGGGCAATTTGAGCTCGATTGTCATCACAGTGACCAAGTCAGACGATTTGGCGACGGGCGATTTTGTCGAAGTGAAGATTCCTGCGTCGCTCATCCCGCTGCGCCACTTCCAGATTGACGAATCGGCAGGCACGGGCAACGTCGATTTGACGTTCCCTATTCGCGTGTTCTTCGAGTCGAGCGTGAAGGAAGACGTGGAGAGCGCCTTGGCGAATCCTGATGCGGCGCTTGCCGCCTATATCGAGGCAAACACGATCGGTGACGGCGTGGCGTTCTACGCGAACAAGTGGAGCGGCGGCGACGACGGCGACGTCCTGGCGGCGTTCACCCCTGCGAAGTCCAACAGCTACTACTACATGACCGAGGAAACGCCGATCTATACGGATGAGGCGTGCACGGTGCCCGCCAAGGGTGCGTTGAACGCAGACGGCACGTATTACTACAAGCGCAGCTGGTACGATATTGGCAACGGGCAGGCGACGCCGCAGTCGGGCGCCATCCAGTTCTCAGGCAATATCTCTGAGTCTTTGTTCGGCTATATCGGTACCGATGCTTCCGGCAACGCGGTATTCAAGCCGGGTACTCCGCGCATTACCTATATCGATGAGCTGCGCACGCCTAAGGATAGCAATCCGACGGCGACCGCGGCGACGGTGCTCAACCCCCTGTGGTCGGGGAGCAGCATTGCCTGCCATCTGGGCAATAATGGAAAGCTCATCGTCGAGAAGCCGGGCACGCTGGCTATCTCCAAGTCGCTGGTCGTCCCCGAGGGCTACGATCGTGCCGATTTTGCCAACGACACGTTCACCTTTACCATCGAGATTGACAAGGCGGAGGGGCAGGAATTCCCCGCCGAGGTCCGCGATGCGAACAACGAGCCTGTGGGTGATGCGTTCACTATCGCGTTTGACAACACCGGCAAGGCGACGCACTCGCTCAAGGACGGCGAGACGCTCATCATCCGCGGCTTGAGCGCGGGCTGGGAATACCTGGTCAGCGAGCAGCCTACGACTGGTTTCGACCAGATAGCTCCCGCGGAGAACAACGACCCGCAAGCTGCGACGGGTACGATCGCTGCTGGTACGCAGGCGACGGCTGAATTCGCGAACGCTTATCGTCCGAGCGGCACGCTCGATAACGACGATGCCCTTGCCGTCAAGAAGGTGCTGACCGGTCGTAGCTGGACCGACAACGACGCCTTCCGTTTCATCCTTACCCCCACGACCGACAACGCTCCGATGCCGCTTGGCGAGAATGGCGAGCCCAATGGCGTGCTTACCCTTACCAAGCAGGACCTGGTTGACGGCGGTTATGCGGCTGGCACGTTCGGCAACATCACTTACGCGAAGCCCGGTACGTACGTTTATGAGATCAGCGAGGATCAGAGCGTGGGCGCCGGAACTGGCATGTCCTTGTCGCAGGCGCGCTATCGCGTGGTTGTCACGGTGACCGAAGAGCTTGCGGGGCAGGGCGACGATGCCATCCATCAGGGCATATTGAATGTGTCGAGCATCATGGTGCAAATCGCCGATGACGACGGCGCGAGCGTCCAGTCCGATGACGGCGTCGACGCCGCAACGTTCACCAACGAATTCGCCGCGAGGGAAGCGAAATGGAATCCCGCGGTGAAGAAGGAATACACCGACAACTCGGGTACGAATCCCCTTGCGCGCGGTATGTTCAACTTCCGCATCGAGCCGGTCACTGATTGGGCCCCGATGCCCGCAAACCCGATCGGCGCGGTTAACGCCGACGGCAGCGTGACGTTTGGGGACATCGTCTTCACGGGCGAAATGATCGGCGAGTCGTTCGAGTACCGCATCACCGAGTTGGTGCCGGATGGTGCTGGCAACTGGATCAACGTTGCCGACGCTGACGCGTCCCTGCTTCAGACTGGGATGATTTACGATGAGTCCACGTGGGTCGTCAGGGTAGACATTGCGAGCGAGATAGTCGACGATGAGCAGGTCGTGGTTTGGACGGCGAGCTACCAGCTTGCCGACGCGGCGCAAGGCTCTCAGGTCGAGTCGTTCGCAACCTTCCGCAATTCCTATACGCCTGAACCCGTGAGCGTTCCCGCCGAGGACTTCGCGGCGGGCACCAAGACCCTCACTGGGCGCGACATGCTTCCAAACGAGACCTTCGGGTTCGTGCTGCTCCCTGGCGATGACGCGACGCAGTCTGCCATCAAAAACGACGTTGTCCGTCTGACGAGTACCGACGCTGTTGCGCTGCGAGGGACGAACGGCCAAGCGGTCGACTTCTCCTTCGGCGATGCAACGTTCACCAAGCCGGGTACGTACACCTTCATGGTGCGCGAGAATTCATGGAACAGCCAGCGGATTCCCGCTGATGGTACGCAGGGTATGGCGTTTGATCGCCATACTGCCACAATTGTGGTGACGGTGACCGACAACAACGGCGTGCTTGCGGCAACGCGAACGGTCGAGAACCCGCTCGACTTCACCAACCGTTATACGGCGGAAGGCGACTACGCTGGACTCGTCCTGAGCAAGACGCTCAACGGTCGCGATATGGACCAGGGCGAATTCACCTTCCACATCGCTGGCACCAATGACGCTGCTGCGGCGCTGCTTGGCGGCGACGGCACGCGCACGTTTGTGAATTCCGAGCCCCGTGCTGCGGGTGTTGCGTACGAGGCGACCCTGCTTACCGACCTGCACTTCACGCAGGACGACGCGGGCAAGACGTTCACCTTCGATGTGTTCGAGAACGTGCCTTCCATCGGGGCGCCTGGCATGACGTATGATAAGACGATGCATAGCGTTGCGATCAGCGTTTCTTCCGACAACGCGGGCGCACTTGTGATAACGACCACGGTTGACGGCGCGGCTGGCAACAAGGTTTCTTTCACGAATGCTTATGCAGCTGACCCTGCGACGTTCGATACCCAAGCGGGATTCGGATTGTACAAGGTGCTCGAGGGGCGTGACTGGGAAGCCAATGACGCATTCAGCTTCCTTCTTGAGCCGCTGACCATGGGTGCTCCGCTGCCAGGCGATACCATGGTGACGGTCGGCGCCGACATGGTTGACCCCGCTACGGGCCATGCCCCGATTTCGTTCGGGGACATCACGTATAATCAGGTCGGAGTCTACAAGTATCGTGTGACCGAGGCGAACGCCGGGCACATTATCGGTGGCGTGCAGTACTCGAGCAATGCTGCTGAGTTTACGGTGACGGTAACCGACCTTGACGAAAACGGTGTTCATACGGGCAAGCTTGTGGCGACCGCCCAGCTCACGACCACGCCCAACACACGCGAGTTCACGAATGTCGCCGGCTTCGAGTATGACGACAACCAGATTCCCGTGAACGCGTTCAAGCGCTTCATGAACAACTCCGCGGTCGAAATGCCGGATATGACGGGGCTGTTCACCTTCACGTTGACCGCTGCTGAGGCGAATGCTCCGATGCCTGTGGCGACGACGGCGCACAATGATGCCGATGGGTCGGTCGACTTCGGCGTGATCACGTTCGACGCGAGCCTGTTCGACAACGGTCCTATCGTAATCAACAGCGCTCCTGCTTCTGGCGCCGCGGCGGTTCCTGCGGCAAAGCCTGCGGGCGATGGCCCGACGACCGACAATCCGCCTGCTGACGCCAACACGCTCGTGTTCCACTACACCATCACCGAGAAGGCGGGCGGGCACGCTGACGTGACGAACGATCCGAACCCCGCTTTCACTTTCGAAGTTACGGTGAACAGGGACAACGCTGGTAACGTCACGGCGAATGTGACCAACGTGCAGGATTACGTGAAGGGCACGCCGCTGCGCACCTTCACCAACACGTATACCTACACGCCGCCGATTATCCCCGATCCTGACCCGATTTTCGCGGCTCCTGTGGCGAAGAAGATCCTTGAGGGTCGAGCACTCGTCGCGGGCGAGTTCTCCTTCGAGTTGCTCGAGAACGGCAAGGTCGTCTCCACGGGCACGAACGATGCTGACGGGAACGTGGTGTTCTCGGACGTCAAATTCACCGAGGCGGGCACGCACGGTGCGCAGCTGCGCGGGATGGGCCCGGGCACTCCGGCTGCCGGTGTCACCTATGACGCGACGACGTATCAGGTCACGGCCGATGTTGTGGAGATCGACAACGAGCTGAGGGTTGACTTTGCCATCGATGGCACCGATGGGGCGGTCTTCAAGAACGCCTATAAGGCCAAGGGTACGACGGTGATCATCGGCGCGACGAAGACCCTCGAGGGTCGCACGCTCGCGGCGGGCGAGTTCACCTTCAAGCTGACGGGCGCCGACGGTCGCACGTACGAGGCGAAGAACGCCGCTGACGGTCGCATCGAGTTCCCCGCGATCGACTTCGACAAGGTCGGAACGTACGACTTCACGCTGGTCGAGATGAACGACGGGCAGACCGGCATCACCTACGACGGCCGCTCGTACAAGGTGACCGTTGTTGTGACCGATGACGGCAAGGGCAACCTTGTCGCGAATGTGACCTGGCCTAACGGAACGCCTCCGACGTTCAAGAACACGTACACGAAGCCTGCTCCCGCAGTGACTCCTGGCACGCCCGGCAAGCCCGGCACGCCTGGCAAGCCCCCTGCGCGCTTCGCGAAGACGGGCGATGAGACGATGCCCATTGCATGTGTGGCAACCCTGGCGATTCTTGCCGCGGGCGCAGTCGGCGCTGCAGCGTTCGGTGCGCTTCGCAAAAGGGAGAAGGGGGATGAGAGGCAGTAGCTGATCGACTATGAGCCCCGATGCGGCCGCAGCACCCCAGCATCGCGATTCGATCACGCGATGTAGGGCCTCTCGATCGAGGCCCGTGCGGCCGCGGGGCACCCTTGGGCCCCGACTGTAAGGTAGTGCGCAGGTTCTTTCCTTTCCTCGTGATGCGTGCGCACCGCCTTTGGCCGGGGCCTTGTTGTGCCGTATAATGGGCGCATGAACGACGAAGATTACATGAGGCTTGCCGTTGCGGAGGCTCGACGTGCGGAATCGCTTGGAGAGGTGCCTATCGGCGCTGTGGTGGTCTACGAGCCGATAGATCGGGGAACGAGACGCCCCTTAGCCGAGCCGCGCGTGATTTCCCGAGCGTGCAATTTGCGGGAAACGACGAAGAATCCCGCAGGTCACGCCGAATTTCTCGCCATACAGGAAGCGGCGCACGTGCTCGATGCTTGGCGCCTTTCGGACTGCACGGTGTACGTGACGCTCGAGCCCTGCATCATGTGCGCGGGGTTGATGCACCAGTCGCGCATTGCCCGCTGCGTTTTCGGAGCTCCCGACCCGAAGGCCGGGGCCCTTGGAACGCTCTACCAGGTGAATGCCGACGAGCGTTTGAACCACACGTTCGAGGTGACGCCTGGGATTCTCGCCGACGAGTGTTCGGCGCTCCTGAAGGACTTTTTTGCGAACAAGAGGAAAAAATGACTGAAGAAACCGCTTGCAATGAAGAGGCTGCCCTGATCGAGGGCGGCTTGCCTGGAGCGACTGGCGCTGGGGTGACGGCCGCCGATGTGCGCGCCGATGCGCCTGTTGCGGGTGACTCAGCTGCCGAGGCGTTGGCCGCCGAGGCCTCCGCCGAGAACGTTTCACGTGAAACGTTCGCCCCTGAACAGGGAGAATGCATGAGCCGTCAGCGCGCCTCGCTCGAGGTCCCGGTCGACATGATCTCCATTGCGCGCACGGCGCAGATCGAGGGCGCAGGGCTTAAGCTTGTGGCGCCGGCGAAGGTGAACCTGTTTCTGAGCATCGGCGACCGCCGTGATAACGGATATCACGATGTATCGACTGTCCTTCATGCCGTGGCGCTTCACGATGTCCTGTACATGAAGCGTGCCGACATCGTTGCCGCACGAGCGGCGCTCGAATCCGCCGAAGAAGGCGCGCCAACGAATACGGCGAGCGCTGGCCCTGCGGGTAATATTCTCATTTCGATTAGCTGTGATGCACGCGGGGGAGTGGCGCCCCTTAACGTTCCCGCGCGTGAGAACATCGTGTTCAAGGCGATTGACCTGATCGCTCGTAAGGCCGATATTTCTTACGACGACGCGATTAACGTTCGCATCGAGAAGAACATTCCGCACGAGGGCGGTTTGGGCGGCGGCTCGTCCGCCGCGGCGGCGGCGCTTGTCGGCGCGGCACGCCTGTGGGGCATTTCCGAGGACGACCCTCTGATCGAGGAGGCTGCGCACGAGCTTGGCAGCGACGTGGCGTTTTTCCTTCACGGCGGCTGCGCGTGCTTCACCGGCACGGGCGAGCTGTTCGACCATGAGCTCGAAGCGATGAAAAAGCCGCTTGTGCTGATCAAACCCGAGTCGGGCGTGTCGACCGCTGAGGCGTATCGTACCTTCGATGGGAATCCCCAAAATGTTGACGAGTCTGCGGCGGCTGCTGCTGAGGCAGCGCAGACGGCATGCGAGGTTCCCCTGGTGAACAACTTGTCGATTGCGGCCGAGAGCGTGCTTCCTGAGCTGGCTGACGTTCGCGCCTGGCTGCATCGTCAAGCGGGGGTCGAGGCGTCGCTTCTTTGCGGCAGTGGATCGACCACCTTCGCCGTGTGCCGCGATTTCAACGTGGCATGCTCGATTGCTGCGGCGGCGCAATCGCGCGGCTGGTGGGCGAGAACCACCATGTTCGGCTCGCTTAAGGCCGCCATCGTACCCGAGCAGAGTTAGGTGCGCCCATGCCCTTGTTAGCCCGGCTTTCGAGAATCGTTCCGCTAATCATCGTGCTCGCGCTCGTGGCGGGCGTGGTGTACGTGGTCGCGATGTTTCTGTATTCCCCGACGAAGGCGAAAGAAATCCTCATCAAGCTGTTCACGTTCTTAATGAGCGTGCTCTCGGCGTTTTTCGCGCTGGCGTCGCTGTATGCGCTGCTCGAGGGGAATATTGACGTTCTCGGGCTCACGGCAAGCTTCCTGGCGACGACGCTTGTCGGCCTTGCCGTGACGCTTTTATGTCGGCGCTCGTTCATAAAGCACAACCCGAATTACCGCAAGAAGCCCGAGAAGGCCTCCGGCTTCAAGTGGTGGAAGTTTAGGAAGTAGCCCGTCCGTTCCCCACTCGCCTGCGGTGGCCCGCGTGGTGCCTTTCGGGGCCGCGTTAGCGTTTGGAGATGCGCGTGCTAAATCCTCTGCAGTCGGGTGCGCAAAAAGCCCCCGCGGTTGCGGGGGCTGTGCAAATCGTGGCGGAGAAGTAGGGATTCGAACCCTAGATGCCCTTTTGGGGCATACTCACTTAGCAGGCGAGCACCTTCGGCCTCTCGGTCACTTCTCCACTTATAATAGGTGCGGTTTGCTATGATACCGTGAACGGGAAAAAGATGCAAGGAGCACTGCGGTGAGAAACAGAAAGGATGCGCGGCGAACGGCTTGCCTGCGCCCCATGTGGATGAATGCGAACAGCTTGTGCGCTGCGAAGCGCCCGATTGCTCGCACTATCGCCCCGGTGCGCCCAGCGGTTTCCCTCGCTGCTGTACTCGCGGCTTGCCTTCTCGTGCTCGCTGTCGCTTTGATGGCGGCATCGCCTCGCGTTGCATTCGCTGCCGGTTCGTATTCGAGCCCGAAAACCGACATCACCATGCAGGTGGAAACGGATGGATCGTACCGGGTCGTCGAGTACCGCGTCCTCGATTTCCAGGGCGATTCGGCATATGTCGGCTGGTCGTTCACCAGCCTTGCCGAAACGGCGAGTGTGCAGATCAACGGTATGCGCCTCGCTCAAGCCGACGCCGACGGGAACGTCGAGGGCGATTGGAAGACGCTTTCGAGCACCTCGTTTTCCGCCAAATGGCTCGCCGGGGGCGCTTCTAGCGGGGCAACGTATGCTTACGACAACGCGAAGAACACGCTTTACGCATTTCCTCAGGTGTCCGATTCTCGCGTAATCGTAGAACTCGACTACACCATCACGAACGCTGTTCTCGCCTACAAGGACATCTCCGAGGCGTATTGGACTTATGTTTCCCTCGATTGGCCGGTGGCTTCGGAAAACGTGACGGCGACAATCACGCTTCCTGTCGCTCAAGGAGAAACTGTCATCCCAAACGACACGGTGCGTGCGTGGGGCCATGGTCCCCAAAGCGGTACAGTCTCGGTTGATTCGGCGGGAACGGTCGTGCTACACGACGACGTGGTGAACCCCGGTCAGTACGCAACGGCCCACGTGCTGTTCCCCGCATCGTGGCTCACGCACCTCGACGGCAAGAAGATGCTCGCGAATCGTGCGACAGCTCGACTCGACTACGCGATTGCCGAGGAGAAGGTGTGGACCGATTCCTGGAGCTTCCAGCAGGAAGCTCTTTTCACGACCTTCGCCTTGATAGCTGTCGTGTGCGCGGCAATTCTAGCCGCGGCGTCGATCGCTTATGCCCGTTTGGGCCGAGAATACCCGTCTGATTTCCCGGGGAAGTACTATCGGGAAGTTCCCGAAAAGGGCTTGGAACCTGCGGTGGCAGGGCGTCTTTGGCGCTGGAATCACGATGACATGCGCGACTTCACGGCGACGGTGATGCGGCTTGCGCATAAGGGCGTGCTGCGCATCGAGGCGAGCGATCCCTCCAAAGATGCAGCTCCCACCTGGTATCTCTCGGTTGCCTTCGGAGCGCCGACGGGAAGCCTCAGCGCGCTCGAGTCTTCTGCGCTGGAGATTCTCATGGGACACAGCGCTCTTGGCGACTCCCGCTCGCTCAGCCAGCTGAAGCAGCGTGCGGTCGATCAGCCCGAGGCTTTCGTCGAGTCGATGGGCGCATGGCAGGCCTCGCTTGGCAAGGCGTGCGAGGAGCGCGATTTCTTCGAGACTGCGGGCAAACGTGCGCAAAAGGTGTTCCTCATCGTGGCCGGCGTGACTGCTGTCGCGGGGATTGCCATTGCGATCATCACGATAAACCCGATTCCCGCTGCCCTCGCGCTTCCGACCGCCATGGCGACGACGCTCGTCGCAAACTACCTCCCGAGGCGCACCGAGAGAGGCAACAACCTGATCGCGCGTTGCAAAGGGCTTCGAAATTGGATGCGCGACCTGGAAAAACTTGACGAGCCCGTGTCTCTTTCCCCGTCGGAATGGGGAGAGCTTCTGCCTTTCGCCTATGAGTTCGGCGTGGCTGACGAGGCGGTGTCGTTCCATGGTGCGCCCCAGCCGGCTGTTTGGCAGACGTGGTACGAGACGAAATCCCAAACCGCGTTGGCGCGCGTACGGCGCCTTGCTGCGGCTCCGGCGATCAACGAGTGTTTAAGAGACTCGCTTCAGGCGGCGCATACCGCGATCGCAAAGCGCGAGGAGGCCCAGGCGACGGGCGGCGGATTTGGCAGGAAATAGCGGGGTCTTAAGGCGTCATGCGGGTCAAGCGCCCGTGTGCGGCGGTTCTCTGCCCTGACTCGAAGGAAGAAGAGCATCATCCATGGCAAATATCCCATCTTGGGTCTATAAGCTCCTCATCGTTCTCGCGACGATTATCTGGGGTTTCAGCTTCGTCGTCATGAAGGACGTCGTGGCCGTGCTGCCCCCGGCGTGGCTTTTGGGCATGCGCTTTCTCTTCGCGGGCGCGTTGCTACTCGTGATACTGCGCAAGCGCGTCATGCGGTTCTGCTCGCGCAAGGTCGTGACCTATGGGTTCATTCTCGGCGTGCTCGACTTCAGCGCCTTCTGGCTGCAGACGGTGGGGCTCAAGCACACTACGCCGGGCATTAACGCGTTTCTGACCGCGACGTATTGCGTGCTTGTGCCGTTCGCCTGGTGGCTCATCGCGCGTAAACGCCCGACCGCGTTCAATATCGTTGCGGCGATCGTGGCCGTGTGCGGCATCTGGCTTGTATCGGTGAGCTCGTCAGGCGAGACGCTCTCTATCGGTTTCGGCGAGGCGATGACGCTTGGCTGCGCGGTCGCATTCGCAGCGCACATCGTCGCCGTCTCGAAGTTCGCGCAGAAATGCGACGCGCTCGTTTTGACGGTGTTCCAGTTCATCGCGGAAGGTGCGCTCGGAATTGTCTTCGGCGCTGCGACCGAAACCTTCCCGGGTATCGCGGCGTTCACTCCCGAAATCATCGGGCAGATGCTGTTCCTCGCGGTGTTCGCGTCCGTCGTTGCGTTCGGTATCCAGAACGTATCGCTCGCGCATGTGCCACCCACCCAGGCGTCGCTTCTCTTGAGCCTGGAATCGGTGTTTGGCGTGGTGTTTTCCATCCTGTTGTATGGCGAGCAGATGACGTTGCACCTTGTGCTGGGCTTTGTGCTGATCTTTGCTGCTATAGTGATCAGCGAGACATTACCGTTGAAGGAGAAGCCATGTCGGAGAAAAACAACATCGTCCTGATCGGCATGCCGGGTGCCGGCAAGTCAACTTTGGGCATCGTGCTCGCGAAGATCGTCGGTTACGACTTTATCGACGCCGACCTGGTGATTCAGAATCAGTGCGACAAGACGCTGCAAAAGCTGCTCGACGCGTGCGGTCCGGAAGGATTCATCGCCGTTGAGAACCAGGTGCTCTCCGATTTGAAGGCCGAGCGTTCGGTCATCGCGACGGGCGGTTCTGCGGTCTATTCCGACGAGGCCATGAAGCATCTTTCCGAGATCGGCCACGTGGTTTACCTGCAGATTTCCTACGACGAGCTGAGAAGCCGCCTGTCCGATTTGCAGGAGCGCGGCGTAGTTTTGAAGAACGGCGTCGGCATGAGTCTGCATGAGCTCTTCGACGAGCGCAAGCCGCTCTACGAGAAGTATGCGGAGGTCACGGTGAACGTTGACGACCTCACGATCACGGCTGCCGCGCGCAAGGTGGCAAGCGCCCTGAAAGGGCTCGTTCCTGAGGCGTAAAAGTCGCAGGTGCGACGGCGAACATGCCGCTTGGTAAGTTGGGAAAAGCGCGGGTCCGCCCCGCGCTTTTTCTTGTTTCCGTTCCTTTACGCAATCTCTCCGCTGTCGCGCAGGCGGCGTAGCTTGCGGACTTCTCGCGCGACGAAGACGCTGGTCACGCATACTGAAAGCGCGTCGGACACCGGAGCGCTTATGATGACACCCTCAAGTCCCGTCGTGCCGAAGAGCGCTGTCAGCACAGGCGGCAGCAGCAGGTACAGAGGGATGAGGAAGAGCACCTGGCGTGTGAGCTCGAGAATCGCAGCCTTCATCGGCTGGCCGCTTGATTGGAAGTAGCTTGATCCCACAATCTGGAATCCAACGGGCGCGAAGAAAATCACGTACACGCGCAGCGCATACACGGCGAAATTCTCCAGGTCGCCCGAAACGCCGAACAGCTCCACGATCGGCGCGGGAATAGCCTCCGCAATCAGGAAGAACGCTCCGCCGATGCATACACCGGTGATGCTCGCCCACTTCAGCGTGTCAAGCACGCGCTGCCACAGCTTCGCGCCGTAGTTGAATCCGATGATGGGCTGCGCTCCCATGATCAGGCCGATGAGCGGGGTGAACGCAAACATCGCTGCCTTTTGCGCCACGCCGATTGCCGCGAGTGCGGCCGTGGTGCCGATGGGATCGGTCGACCCGTACAGGCTCACCACGTGGTTTAACACGATGCCGACGAGCATGGACGCGACCTGCATCACAAACGACGCGATGCCCATCGTGAGGATATTTCCCATGAGCTTCAAATCGGGCACGCAGCAGCGAAGGCGCAGCTTGAAGGCGGCGCTTTTACTCATGGTGAAATGCCAGACGACGGGCACCATGCCGCATGCCTGACCGAGAATCGTAGCCGATGCGCTGCCTGCAACGCCGAACCCCAGCACGATGACGAACAGGTAGTTAAAGATGATGCACATCATCGTGCCGAAGATCATGGTGCCGAGTGCGAAGTTGGGCCTTCCTGCAGTGCGCAGGAAGTTGTTGAGCCCCATGCCAAGCGATTGGAAGATGAAGCCAAAGCAGATAATCTGCACGAAGATTTTCGTAAGGTTCCAAAGCTCATCGGTTGTGCCGATACCCGCGAGGATGGGGTCGATGAGGAACCCCGACATCACCGCGATAACGACGGCGATGCCCGCAAGCAGCGTGGCCGAGTTCCCGAGCGTGCGCTCAACCTGGTCTTTCTCTCCCTTCCCCAGCTGAATTGCCGCGAGCGCGTTGCCGCCTTGGCCGGCGATCATCGAAAAGCCCATAAGGAGGGTCATCACGGGGAAGGCGAGGGTGGTTACCGCCACGCCCGAACCGTCGGGGAGCGCCTGTCCCAAAAAGATCGTATCGACCACGTTGTAGAGCGTGTTGAACACCATGCTCACGATGGCAGGGATGGAGAACTCGAGGAGCAGCTTTCCGATACGCTCGGTTCCCAAGCGGTCGGTGCGGTTATCGGGCGGTGCCGGGCTGTCTGACATGGGCCAAGCCTTACTATGCGCAAACCGCGCGGCGTGACACCGCGGGCTGTTCGATTATCGATGCACGCGCAAGTATAGAAAGCGAGAAGGCGGGTTGACAAGCCTAATCGGCCAATCAACCCGCCTTTGCGGCAAGGGAGACGATAAGCGTCAGGCGATTGCGCCCTGCCAGGTGCGTCCTACGCCGTTGCCTCCTCGGCTTTCCAATCGTCGGAGGTGTCGCGCGGCGCAAGGTTGTCCTCGTCGCCCGCGGCCTCGTCGAGGCGCTTGAAGTAGTCCTTCGTCTCCTTCACAACCACGCCGGACAGCACGATCAAGGCGATCATGTTCGGGATGGCCATGCAGGCGTTGAAGATGTCAGCGATAGTCCACACGGCGGAAACGGTCATGTAGGGGCCGATGAAAACGGCGAGGATGTAGAGCCAGCGGTACGTCTTCACGGCCTTCTTGGAACCACCGGAGAGGTACTCCAGGCAGCGCTCGCCGTAGTAGTCCCAGCCGAGGATGGTGGTGAAGCCGAAGAGCGCCAGGCACACCATCAGGACAAACGACACAGCCTCAGCGGGAATGAAGGGCAGGCCTATCTGGAATGCCGCGGTGGTGACGGCGGCACCTTCGAGTCCGGGAATCTGGTAGGCGCCGGTCATGACAAGTGCGAGGCCAGTCATGGAGCACACGATGATGGTGTCGAGGAAGGTGCCGGTCATCGAAACGAGACCCTGGCGCACCGGCTCTTTCGTCTGCGCAGCCGCGGCGGCGATAGGTGCGGAGCCCAGGCCTGCCTCGTTGGAGAAGATGCCTCGCGCGATGCCCTTCTGCATGGCGATGATGATCGCACCGAGCGCACCGCCTGCAGCAGCGCGCAGGCCGAAGGCGCTTTGGACGATGGTGACGAGCGCGTCGGGCAGCGCCGTGATGTTCAACACGATGAGGATGAGCGAGAACGCCACGTAGATCACGACCATTACGGGAATGACCTTCTCGGAAACGCTCGCGATGCGCTTCAGGCCGCCGATGACGACGAGGCCGACGACGATCGCGACAATAAGCGACCCGATCACGGTGGCGATGGAGTAGTCCATACCAAGGATGCTCACAGTTGCCGACTTGTTGGGGTCAAAGAAGCCGGTGATTGCCGAGTTGATGGAGTTGACCTGCGTAAACGTACCAATGCCGAACAGGCCGACGCACATGCCGAAGAACGCGAAGATCTTGGCAAGCCACTTCCAGGAAATTTGGGGCAGTCGCTTTCCCATGCCGCGCTCGATGTAGTAGAACGGGCCGCCGAGCACGTGGCCATCCTTGTCGATGCTGCGGAACTTCACCGCGAGCAGACCCTCGGAGTATTTGGTCGCCATGCCGAACAGGGCGGCAACCCACATCCAGAACATGGCGCCCGGGCCGCCGGCGACGACTGCGGTCGCCACGCCGACGATGTTGCCGGTGCCGATGGTCGCGGAAAGCGCGGTGCACAGAGCGCCGAACGACGACACCTCGCCGGTCGCGTCCTCGCCTTTCTCGTTTTTCAACATGTAGCGCAGGGCGCGCGGCAGCTTGCTGAACTGCAAACCGCGCAGGCGCACGGTCAGAAGAATGCCGCCGAACAGGATGAGCACCATCAAGGGCACGCCCCAGATGAAGCCGTCGATGGCATTGAGCACGTTGTTGAACGCGCTGAAGAAGTCTTCCACTGTTCCTCCTCGATATCCGTTATGTTTCGCAACTTCAAGCGACCCTCGAAAAGGCCGTGGAGGAACTCGCGCGTTCCGAGTTTTCACGCGCGGTGGCAAGCGATGTGGGCGCAACAAAAGGAAAGGGAAAAGCGAAATGCGACACGCAAATGCGACAAGCAGTAAGCTTTTCTCTGTCCTTTTGCCTGAGAGTTTCAACGAAAAGCCTGTGACCAGGTGTTTCGCCTTGCCCCTTCGGCACCCAGCTTGCCTGGGATTCTCCAGAGGCCCCTTCGGCGCCCTGTTTCCCGAAGGATCCAGAGCGAGTCATGAGGGGTGACGCTTTGAAATTGTGGAGCCATTGTAAGCACATCGCTCCACCGCGCGCAAGTGCTTTTTTGGGGAATTGGAAAAATACTGATGTGAAAGGTAGGCATTAGGAAGCTAAAGGCCGAAAACCGCAGGCAAGAAAGTGGCGCCCCTGAGAGGACTCGAACCTCCGACGCACGGTTTAGGAAACCGACGCTCTATCCGCTGAGCTACAGGGGCGCATAATGCGGCAGAGCCGATTCTACCAGAAAGTCGGACAAAGCACGCCTCGAGCTGCCTACTCGCGCAAGGCTTTCGCATTCGGTCGGTTTCGCCTTCGCGTTTGCCTGCTGCATTTGGCTGGCTTCGCACGTTCGCAAAGTGGGAGGTTCGATGGTGCTTGGCGAGCCAGCTTGAAGATAATGGCTCGCCGGGCACCATCTTGGAGAAAGAAGTGGCCCAGGGGAGAGGGGAGCTCCCGCTGGGCCCAAGGAGGGGATTTGCGGCGCTTATAGATGCGCCGCCTCTGCTTTTCTAGGGGTATGAAAGCAGTGCAGTGAGGAAGGAGGGGAGCCTTCTCAGCTGCTGAGGTCATTATATGAAGGGATGTCGAAAAAAACGCGCTCCGAGGTGGAACGGCGCGATATGGGCGGTGAAGTGCGATAACGTTTCCGCTCACCCCAAAAAGCGCGCCGTTCACCCCTGGATGAGAATAGTTGCATTTATCTATTATGATGTGTTGAGAATAGCGTTAACGCCGACCGTGCCGAGCTTCCGGGGTCGCTATTCTGGCGTGCTTGTTTTCGGGGTCGCTCCATCTGCCGGCGCTCCACGCTATGTGAGATGTGAGGCGCGGGATCCCGAGACTCTTCCTCGCGTACGCATACGCTATGATGGGGAAAACGAGAAAGGATGCCCCATGCCCGACATAGCCCTTCGCTTCGACAAAGATATGCTCGTCGTTTCCGCCCCCGTTTCCGCTGCGCTCGCGCGCCAAGGCGTCGACGTCGGTCGCGACCTCGAGCTGATGACCGTCCTCGAGCCCGATTCGATTCAGGAAGCGATGCGCCTGGAGTCCATGGCCGGGGCCCAATGTCTTGCGACGAGCACTGTGGGAATCACGCCTGCTCGAATGGCGCAGGTCGGAATGGAGGACCGCGCCCACGACGTGGCTCGCGCCTCGCTCGAGGTTCTGCGGCCACTGAAACCGCAGCATGTTCTTGTGGAGATCGGGCCGTGCGGCTTGCCCCTCGACGCATCGAGCAAAGCGTCGCTCAACGAGAACCGCGATCAGTACGCCCGCGCCGCGCGCCTGTTCGAGGGCGAGCAATTCGACGCCTTCTTCTTGAACGGGTTCACCACGGCGAGCGACTTGTTGTGCGCGCTTATGGGCGTGCGTCAGGTGAGCGACATGCCCGCGTTCACGTCGGTCGATGTGCTTGCGGACGGCACGCTTGCGAGTGGGCGCGGGACCCTCGAAGAGGCCTGCTCGATTATGGGCGAGTATGGCGCTTCGGTGGCGGGCTTTTCCACGGCGTGCGGGATCGAAGCTGCCTGCGCGCTCGCGAAACGCGCCGAAGCTGCCTGTGACCTGCCAATTCTCGTGCAGCTGGAAGTTGCCGAGCACAAGCCGAAGCAGGGCGGTCCCACGGATGCGAACCCGTACTACTGCCCCGACGCCGTCGTCGACGCCGCGGTGCGCCTGCGAGCTTCGGGCGTTCAGTTCTTGCGCGCGACCGGCGCCGCCACTCCCGCCTACACAGGAGCACTTGCTGCCACGACGGCGGGGCTCGATGTCGCGGCGTGCCGCACGGCTGGCGTGCCTGTGGCTGATGCGTCCGTTGCCGCTGAGTCGCCCTCAAGTGACGATGGGCGAAGCGAAGGAAAGTCCCAGGTTGCGTCCGCTGCCGACGAGCAGATGAGCGCGCTGGCAGATGCGCTGCGCGAAAAAGTCGCCGCGGCCTTCAGCGAGGGCGGGGAGGCGTAGGCGCCATGTCGTCTCGAGAGAAGAGCCCTTATTACGGCGCGCTGCAGCAGGTGGTCGACTCCCTGTTCGCGGATTTGACGGAAGAGGAGCGCATTGCCGATATGGCCGGCGTCCCTGGCGCGCGCAAGGTGCGCAGGCTCGATGTGATTCTGGCGGCCGAGGCGGTCGATCTGCCCGATGAGCTTCAAGAAATTGTGAACCTGCTGCCTCCGAGCACCTTCACGCGCCGTCGTTTGTGCGATCAGCTGAACTCCGCTGTCGGAGGGCATGCCTGGGGGCAGAAGTACGGCACCGTCGAGTAGGCGGGGGCAGCTGCGCACAACTCGTCCAGTTGACCACCAACTCGGCTTACTGCTCGCGAGCTATCGTGGACATTTGTTGTCGATGGCGTGAATGCGTATATGGTAGTAAACCAGTAGCATATAATTCGCAGAAATCACGGGTCGGGTTAACATGTGGTGGATGGGACGCTCGATTCGCGGGTCGATCGGCATCGATCCGTGGCAAGGCAAAACGATAGAGGGGGAGCTCATGATTCGAACAGTTATTCATATTGATGAGGACAAATGCACAGGTTGTGGCCTGTGCGCGAACGCGTGCCACGAAGGCGCGATCGGCATCGTCGATGGCAAGGCGAAGCTTTTGCGCGACGATTTTTGCGATGGCATGGGCGATTGCCTGCCTTCGTGTCCGACAGGCGCCATCACGTTTGTCGAACGCGAGGCGCTTCCCTATGATGAGGCTGCCGTGGTCGCAGCTCAGGCGGCGAAAGCTCACGCCGTGCATACGGGGCAGAGCGGTTCCGGCGATCTTGGCGGGGGTTGCCCCGGCTCGCGCGCCCAAACGCTTCACACTCCCGAAAAGACGCAGGCATCCCCCGAAGCCGAGGCTCAAAGCCAGCTCGCCCAATGGCCGTGCCAGATAAAGCTCATGCCCCTGCAATCTCCTTACTACCAGGGAGCTGACCTGCTCATCGCCGCTGATTGCACGGCGTTTTCCTACGCATCGTTCCATGAGCGCTACATGCGCGGTCGGATCACGATAATCGGCTGCCCCAAACTCGATGCGGTTGACTACACTGAGAAGCTGTCGGCCATCATCGCGATGAACGATATTCGCTCGGTGACCGTTTGCCGCATGGAAGTACCCTGTTGCGGCGGGCTGCAGCGTGCCGTGGAGAATGCGCTCGACGCCAGCGGCAAGAAGCTTCCCTTCGAGGTGGTCACCTTCTCCGTGCGTGGCGAGGTTCTCTAAAGGCACGCGTCAATCAGGGAGTCTTGACAGGCGTGTCTTCGAGTCCCGCTTGCTTATTGACTACGCCCCGAGCTTGTTCGTTTTGACGGCTCGGGGCGTTTTTTCATTTCGCGTGATGAGGCGTGGTATCATCTGTGGAAATAGGCATGCGAAAGACGGAGGTGGGCGCATTGCCGAATTCGCCCTTGCTGATGATGGCGATTTTGATCGTGATGGCAATTGCCGTCGTCGTGGTGATTGCGATGACGCTCAAGCTTAATCAGGAAGTTCGCAATCTGGCCGAAGATGTGGAAATCGATCGGCAGAATCTCGCCAAGCTTAACCATGAGGTGGGAAAGCGTTTGGGAGCGCCGCGTCCTCGCGGGCAGCAGCGGCCGTCGGGGGCCGGCGTGCCCCCGCAGGGGCGGCCTCAGGCTGCTGCTCAGCAGGCGGTGCGCACTGCGGGCAACCCCGCCACGACTCCCGCGCCCGCGAACGCAGAGGTCGTTTCACCCGGCTCTGCAGCGGGCATGCCGGCCGAGGCCGCTCAAGGATACGTTCCCGGAAGCTACCGCGTTCCAGTTCGTGGTGCCGAGGGCCCGTCGGCTGCGACGGCGTCTGCTCGTGAAACGGCTCGGGCGGAGGCGGCGCAAAGCCCTCGGGCGACGCAAGCGACGCCACGCCAGTCAACTCTTGCCGAACGTCGGGCCGAGCGGAGAGCTCGTGCGGAGCGTCGCGCCGCCATGGCGGACTACACCCCGGCTCGTGCCGAGCGCCGAGCGAACATTGATGTCCCTCGCGGCGAGGAAAAGGGTTCTTGGCCTGGCGAAACTGGGCCGCAGTCGCGTGTGCGCACTCAAACAGCCGCAACGAGAGAAACCTCTCCCCAAGCGTCACGCTCCGTCCGTAACGCAGCTGCCCAGGCACGCAGCGCTCAGGGCTCGCCGTCGCGGGCAAGCAGCCCCCAGGAGGCGTCAGTATCCCGCGTTTCGCCTGATGGTGCGCGTGCGGGCGAGGGAGCGCCCGTGAGAGGGCGCCATGGTGCCGAGGCGTCGAGGGTTGCTCAGCGTCAGCGCGCCGACCGCGAGGCTCAGCGAGCGGCCCTCGAGGCCCAGCGCCTCGTCGAGCAACAGCGAGCGGCGCGGGCGCAGCGCGAAGATGAGATCCGCCGTCGCGCCGAGCGTCAAGCCGCGCGGGCAATGGCAGAAAAAGAGCAAAACCCTCTTGCGCGCAACAGGGAAGTGGAGTAACATAATCAACCGCTTCAATGAATGAGGCAGATGTGCGGGCGTGGCGGAATTGGCAGACGCGTACGGTTCAGGTCCGTATGGGGGCAACC